>Ga0187847_10000057_pt1 | contig 119828 bp, 108 predicted proteins | sample June2016WEW_4_10_FD_132458 | JGI IMG/M metagenome (GOLD analysis project Ga0187847, IMG submission 132458) | Peatland microbial communities from SPRUCE experiment site at the Marcell Experimental Forest, Minnesota, USA - June2016WEW_4_10 | ecosystem: Environmental > Terrestrial > Soil >...
CTCGTTCTTCTTGTACCCGGAGGCCCAGGGTGCTGGGCGTCACAAATATGGTCCTCGTTGCGACGGCGGCTACTCTAGCACAGTGCGCCATCACCCCGCGCGGCGCCGGCGCCCTGCGTGGCGCCGGTGCCCGCTATCGCTCGAGCAGGTGCACGTCACGGCGCTTCAGGAGCGCCACCAGCAAAAGGCCGGTCACGAACCCGCCGATGTGTGCGCGGAAGGCCACACCGGCGTCGGCGCCCGCGACCGCTGCATCACTCAGCAACTGGGCGGCGAACCATACCAACAGCAGCAGCATCGCGGGGACCCGCAACGTGGTGAAGAAGAACGGCAACAGCACCAGCGTCAATACCCTGGCACGAGGAAACAGCAACAGATAAGCGCCCAGCACGCCGGAGATGGCGCCGCTCGCGCCGATGATCGGATAAGCCGAATGCGGATCGGCGAGCGCCTGCGCGAACAATGCCGCCACGCCGCAGAGCAGGTAGAACACGATGAAGCGGACGTGTCCCATCGCATGCTCGACGTTGTTTCCATAGATCCACAGGAACAGCATGTTGCCGAGCAGATGAAGCCATCCGGCGTGCAGGAACATGGACGTGAACGGAGTCGCGTAGCGGGGAATCCAGTCGAAGTCCGGCGGCAGGCGTGCATCGGTCAACAGCACCGCGGGTATCGCTCCGAGCCCCACGACCGCGTGACGGGCGGCAGTTTCGCCGAGTGATCTCTGCCAAAAAAATACGGCGACGCAGAGTGCGATCAGTGAGTAGGTGACGTACGGGCGGGAGGCGGATGCACGGTCATCCTTGAGCGGGATCATGCGCCCTCGTCTTGCCCCCCGCGTCGCGCTCCGCGAGGCGCCGATTCTCCTCGACCCTCGCCTGCTCAGCCTCCGCTTTCTTGCGCTCGATTTCCTCGAGCATCACTTTCATCCACTCACTCGTCATCGTCGCTCCCGGCATCCGGTCGCACCACGGCATCGACGGCAGCGACGGTGCGGGATTGATAAAAGGGCTTTGCCAATGCGTAGACTCGTTTCGCCAAGGTGGCGCCGGCCGGCGTCTTCAAGAGCTCCGCGTACAGCGGCACGATCAACGAGGAACGGCCGGTCGATTCCAGGTATTCCTCGAGGCGCTGATACCCGGGCTGATAGCCATTGCGGATCACCAACAGGAACCAGCCGCCCGCCACCTGCGCGTCGATGGAGCGATTGAAGGCGAACGCCTGGTCCAGGTCCGCCATCTGGTCCCTGCTCAGCGTCGGCGGCATCCCGGAGAGAAAGTACAGCCACTGCGGGGTTTCCCAGCCGTGGGTGTCGATCTTTTTGGCCGGCACCTTGCGGGAGAGCCACGCACTTCGCGCCGCATCGACGGGGTCGAAAGCCGCCGATACCGGCAGCGGTGTATCAGCCGGGAGACCCGTCGACGTGACCCAGGAGAGCGCCTGCTCGCGGGTCACGATGCCGGGAAAGCGCTCGAGCAGGTTGTCCTTGAGATAGGCGAGGAATTGTTCCGTGTTGATGCTCTTGAACATGAAGTGATCGAAGTATCCGCGCAGAAACGCATCGAACCGCTCGCGCCCGTACTTGGCGTCGAGGTACGCGAAGAACAGGCCGGCCTTCTCGAAAGCGGGCTCTCTCGCGACCGAACCCGGATCCCGGCCCCGCAGGTCCGCGGCAAGCACTTGGTCGCCGGCGTTTTGACTGGCGAGGTCGTCACGCAACGAACGCAGCGTCAGCCAGCTATCCGCCACCGCGCGGTTGCTGCCGAACAGCTCCTCCATCAGCCGGTTTCGCATATAGCGCGACAGCCCCTCGTTGATCCAGGCATCGCGCCAGCTCGAGACACTGACCAGGCCGCCCGCCCAAACCTGGGCCAACGCCTGCGCAACCACCGATTCCTGGCTCCGATCTTGCGTGACGGCGGTCGGTGTGACGAACGGCGCGGCCGGATTGCCAACCTCCACGATCGGAAAGCTCGGCGGCATCACCACGACATCGTATCGGTCGAAGCGATAGGGCCCGAACAGGCGCTCGGCCGATTTCAGCATCGTGTCGGTGTCGGCGAAATCCTTGGCGGCCTGGTCGAGCAGCGGCTTCTCCGAGTACACGCCCGTGCGCGGCCCCGTCTCCTTGAAGTGCAGATCGCCCACCGCCAACGCGATGAGGCAGGAGGGAACGGGATCCTGCATGACGAATGAATACTCGCCGTTGCGCTTGACCTTCGGGTCGTTCTTGGCGCTCATCACGGCGAGCACGTCGTTGTCGGTGTGGATGACGGCCGAATAACTGGCCCGCACCTGCGGTGTGTCCTGCAGCGGAATCCAGCTGCGCGCCCCCATCGGATACGACAGGGTGTACATGAAGGGATGATGCTTGCCGGCGGTCTGCTTGTCGGTGAGCCATTGCAAGGCCGCCGCAGTGGGCGAGGTCACGTAGTCGATCTTGATCGTCTCCGTGGATTTCTTGAGCGGCGGGAGCTCGATCACCAGCGGGCTTCCCAGGACCGGATCTGCTCTGTCCACATGGAAGGGCCGGCTCACCCAGGTGGTCTCGCTTTTCGACAGCGCGCCGATCACGCTCGAGGGTTTCTCGCTCACGTCCCGGATGTCGAGATCGCGGGAATCGAGCACCAGCTGGGTCGCGGTGGGGTCGAGACGCTTGACCTCGAGGGCGACGACGCCAAACAACACCTTGTTGACGAAGTCGACCCGCAAATTCAATTCGACGCGTGTGACGCGAAACTGCTCGATGTTGGCGAACGAGTGGTAGTCCAGGCCCGATTGAATGGGCGCCAGGTCGGGACCGGCTGCGGCCAAGACCGCGGAGCCGGCGAGGACGCCGATTGCGCCGGCGGCGATCGCCAGGTGCGCAACACTCGAGCGCGTCATGCAGCCCACTCCGTGCGCTTATCGATTGCCAGCGGCGTGTACCGCACCGGCCGGCGCGGCGGGCGGTGTTTCGCTTTTACCGGTGATCATCTCGTTATAGGTCTTCTCATCCACCAACAACCCCGACTCACCGTCCCAGTTGGACCCCTCGGGCAAAGTGTTTTCAACGGCAACCGAGCTCGCCAACACCTGATCGAGTCCGTCCTGGCCGCCGGTCACCGGAACGGGAATCGCGCGGGCGGTGTGTGCCAGATCGCCCACCCGCTGCCAGTCGATGTCCTTGTCGGCGCCTTCGATCCGATCGCCGATTTTCGCGCGCTGTTTGGGGTTCATGAGATTTGCGAGCAGGCGTTTGCGGTTCTTGTTCCAATCGCGCGAGTCGTCTTCCATGACCGCGTATGCCTGCAGGTACAGCGTCCCGTCACGCCAGCCGAACAGGTAGGGTTGATTGACGACGGTGACCTTGGTACCGATCGGGATGAGCTCGAAGAACACGGCGATGTCTTCCGGGTACAGCCGCATGCAGCCGTGACTCGAGCGCATGCCGACGCCGTAGGGCTTGTTGGTCCCATGGATCAAGTAGCTTGGCCAGCTCAGGCGAAAGGCGAACTGGCCCAAAGGATTATCAGGTCCGGCGGGCACGACTGCAGGAAGCATGTCGCCGTCCTCGGCGTGCTCCTTGCGCACCGATGCCGGCACCACCCACACGGGGTTTTTTTCACGCGCGACGATCTTGGTGGTGCCTTCCGGCGTCTTCCAACCGACGCGGCCGATGCCGATGGGATGGGTGTAGACGATCTGCGGCTCACCCTTCTTGTGCGGCGGAAAGTAAAAAATGCGCATCGCGGCGACGTTCACCACCACCCCTTCGTGAGGAGCGGCCGGCAACACGAATTGAGTCGGCAGGATGATCTCGCGTCCGACTCCCGGGAGCCAGGGATCGACGCCCGGGTTCGCCAGCAAGAGTTCTTCGTACCCCACGTCGAAGCGTCGGGCGATGTCGGGCAGCGTATCGTCCTTTCCGACCGTGGTTCTCTGGACGTAGCCCACGATGTCGCCGCCTTCCGGCGTCAATTCGAAGCGGTGCGTGGCGTTTGGCTTCGGCAATTCCGGGGCGGGTGGCGGCGCCGGTGGGGGCGGCGCAGGCGCTGGAGGCGCCGTCTTGAACAACGCGCAGCCGGCGGCACTCAGGCCCAGAACCAGGGCCAGGACGATACGGCCCCGGGAAACATTCGCGAATTTGCCAATCATGGGAGAACCTATCTACAGCAAAGTCGGGCGGTCAGGCAATTGGTTGCCGGCCAACGACTGCCGCGCTGCGGGGGCGGGGAAATGGCGGGCGAGCAATGCACCGACCGCCTCCACCCCTGCGATCGCGCCCACCTTGAATCGCCCGGCGCGAAAGTGATCTTCCATCATGCGGCACACGGCCTCCCATTCGGGCTGTGCCACGCGGCACGCGACGCCGCGATCCGCAACGATCTCGACGCTATGGTCGGCCACCTGCACGTAGATCAACACGCCGTTGTTGGCTTCGGTGTCCCACACCCGCAAGTGAGCAAACACCTCGAGTGCTCGCAGGCGCGGCGTGAGCTCGCCGAGGATCTGCAGGGGCGTGAGCGAGGTCTCGATGGCGAAGCGGATCTCGCCGCCATGAGTTCTCTCTGTACGACCGATTGCCTCCTCGATGGCATCCAGAGTGGCGGCGGGAAACAGCATCCGAGTGCGCCAGTGCGTCGCAGCAACGTGCCGGACCAAGCGTCCCAGGCGCATCTACCAGCTCCCCGAGGCGCCGCCGCCCCCGAAGCCACCGCCCCCGCCGCTGAACCCACCGCCCCCGCCAAAGCCTCCGCCGCGCCCGCCTCCGAAGCCGCCAAGGCCGCCCCCCAAACCGCCGCCCCACCCCCCTTGGCCGGCGGACCAGCCGCGGGTCGAACCCAGCAGCACGGCGAATAGGAAGGCAAGGAAGCCGACTCCCAGACCGAGCGCAAGGGCGTGGCTGATGAGCCACACGATGCCCCCGGCGAGGCTCCCGGTCGCGACGGAACCGAATAGGCGGCCGAATATCCTCCCGAGCAGGCCGCTCACGATCACGACGGCCACCAGCGCAAACGGCAGCACATTCTCCAGGCCGCCCACGTGGTGTTCCCAGCGCCGGTCGGGCGCGGGCAACGGCTCGCCGTTGACCACGGCGATCATCCGCTCGACACCGGCCTCGACGCCGCCGTCGTAGTCGCCCAGCTTGAAGTGCGGCTTGATGGCCTCATCCAGAATACGGTTGGCGATCGCATCCGGCAACGCCCCTTCCAGGCCATAACCCACCTCGATACGCACGCGCCGATCGTCCTTCGCGACGATCAATATCGCACCGTCGTCGACGCCCTTGCGTCCGAGCTTCCATTGATCGGCCACGCGGATGCCGTATTGCTCGATATCCTCCGGTTGAGTGGTGGGGACGATCAATACGGCGATTTGGCTGCCTTTTTTCGCCTCGAAACCGGCCAGTTCACTCTCGATGCGGTTGACCGCCCCGCCCGACAGCGTGCCGGTGAGGTCGATGACGCGGGCCGTGAGGGGAGGCACGGCCACATCCGCGCGCACGAGAAGCGCCGCGAGGCAAAGGCCCGCGAAGGCCAGAGCTCGGCGCCACCGCTGCCGGGTGATCACTCGGCGGTCAATGCGACGGCGCGGTCGCGGGAGGCGACGGGGCGGCCGCAGGGGGCGGCGCGGCCGGCGAAAAATCGACCGAGGGCGGCTTGGCGATGGCCGCCTCGTTCTCCACCGTGAAATTCGGCTTCGGCTTGTAGCCGAACATCATGGCGGTGAGGTTGGCGGGGAACGTGCGCACCGTGACGTTGTAATTCTGCACGGCCTGAATGTAGCGGTTGCGGGCGACGGTGATGCGGTTCTCCGTGCCCTCGAGCTGCGCCTGCAGATCGCGGAAATTTTGGTCGGACTTGAGCTGCGGGTAATTTTCGACCACCGCCATCAAATGCGACAGGGCATTCGACAAATCGCCCTGTGCCGCCTGGAATTTTGCGAGGGCCTGCGGATCGTTCACCAGTTCGGGCGTCGCCTGGATCGACCCGACCTTGGCCCGGGCTTCGGTCACGCCGATCAGCACCTGCTGTTCCTGCGCGGCGTACCCCTTCACCGTATTGACCAGGTTCGGGATGAGATCGGCTCGGCGCTGGTATTGATTGATGACCTCCGACCAGGCCGACTTGACCTGCTCGTCCTGGGTTTGGAGGTTGTTATATCCACAACCCGACAGAAGAACGGCGGCAACGACACCGAGGGCGAACACCCCGGATCTGACAACGGATAGACACATCTCAAGGTCCCCTTCAGTCCCTCGACGCGGGGACCTGCCCGTGCAGTCTACCACCGGCAAAAAAAAGCCCCGAGTATTGAGCTCGGGGCGGAGATGCGGACTTCAATGAAGGGAAGTAAAGCCCGCTAGGGGATATCGGTTCAGTGCAGCTGGTGCCACTGCAGCACTTGGATGTCCATCTCGTCGAGATCGAAGCTGCGTGCCAGCATCCGCGCAATCTCACGGCTGCCCTGCAAAGTGCCCTGGGACCCGAGCAATTCGACCACGCCTCGATACTCGCTGTACTCGATGGCGCCATCCGACTGCGCGATGAAGTGGGTGTAGTATTTGGCGCTCATGGGACAAAGCTTAGTGAGAATAGTCGCCTGGATTCTGTGAACGAACGCTCAGTCGTTCGCCTCCGGCCTGGAACCGCTTCACGCCCTTAGCAACAAGTCCGATCTATTGCATCGTGTCAAGGTATAGAGCGCCCACCCAGCCCGGTTCGAAGTACATCACCCCCGAAGGAGCCAGGCGCCTGCGGGAGGAGTTGCACACGTTGTGGCATGACGAGCGCCCTAGAGTCACCGCAGCCGTCTCTGCCGCCGCCGCGCAAGGGGATCGCTCCGAGAACGCCGAGTACACCTATGGCAAGAAGCGGCTGCATGAGATCGACCGCCGGGTGCAATTCCTGCGCAAGCGCCTCGAAGGGATGACCGTGGTCGATGTCGCGGCGCCGGGTGCGCGCCGCGACGCGGGGCGCGTGTACTTCGGCGCGTGGGTGCAGCTCGAAAGCGATAGCGGGAGCCTGTCCTGGTACCGCTTGGTCGGCCCGGACGAATTCGACATGGCCGGCGATTACATCAGCATGGATTCACCGCTGGGCTCGAGCCTTCTCGGCAAGCGGCTGGATGATTCGGTGACCGTGGCACTGCCCGCGGGGGATCAGACGTTTACGGTGATCGCCATTAGTTATGGGCCTCGTCCTTGAGGCCCTTGGTTCATTTCCTGGCGTCGCCGAGTGGACGATGCGATCGCTCAGATGACGCGGATGTTTTTGAACTGCCAGGGGTCTGCGGTATCGAGATCCTCGGCGAACAGTTCGCCGCGCTGATAGAGCGGCGTCCAGTCGGTGTATTCACCGACCACCTTGCCGAGATACGGCATGGCGACGGCGAGCGGTCGCTCGTGGTCCATCTCGTCCGGCTCGATGATGCCACGGCGCGGGTTTTCCATCGCCCAGACCATGCCGGCCAGCACCGCGACCGTGACCTGCAGGCTCGTGGCGCTGTTGTATTGCACCAATTTTCGCGCCTCTTCGATCGACAGTTGGGAGCCATACCAATAGGCGTTTTTCTTGTGGCCGGCAAGCAGGACCCCGAGCTCATCGATGCCGCTGGTGATGTCATCCAGCATGATTCGCTTCGAATCCTGCAGATGCCAATTGCGGCCCGCGAATTCATGCACCGACAACACCGCATTGTCGCTCGGATGATAGGCGTAGTGCGTCGTCGGGCGATAAACCGCGCGCCCGCCTTCGCTCACGGTGTAGAAATCCGCCAGGGATATCGCCTCGGAATGCGTGATCAAGAAGGCATGGAAATGCCCCGCCTTCGGCGTCCAGGTCCGCACGCGGGTGCTCGCACCGGGGCGGTTCAGGTAGATGGCGCAACGTGACCCTCGCTCATGGCGCCCGCCATCCGCCGGGAAATGCTTCTCGTGCGTTCCCCATCCGAGCTCGGCGGGCTGCGCCCCTTCGCTCACGAAGCCGTCCACCGACCAGGTATTGACGAATTCGTTGGGGCGCTTTGGATCCTTGCTCACCTGGGTATCGCGCTCGGCGACGTGTATCACCTTGATACCCAGGGCTTGGGCGAGCTTCGCCCATTGCTCGCGAGTCGTCGGGACCCGGGTCTCGAGGCCCACGTCTTTCGCCACATTGAGAAGCGCCCTTTTGACCAGATGAGACACGAGGCCGGGATTCGCGCCGTGCGTGAGCACGGCCGTGGGCGCATCCTGCGCTGCGCCGCCCGACGGCTTGCGCAGCGCCAACGCGGCGTCGCGCATGGTGTAGTTGCTGCGGGCGTCGACCGACAGCTTCGAATCGGTATAGCCGCCCGCCCACGGCTCGATGCAGGTATCGAGATACAGTGCGCCGCGCTCGCGTGCCAGCTCGATGAGTGCAATGCTCGATACGTCCACCGACAGATTGAGAAGAAAGTCGCCGGGCCCGAGCAGCGGTTCGAGCGTCTTGCGGTAGTTCTCGCGGGTCAGGGCGGTCTTGACGAATTTGACCCCGAAATGGTCGGCCTCAGCCCGGCCCGCATTTTCAGCGGTCACGATGGTGATGGCGTCTGCCGAAGTGCCAATGTGACGCAAGATCAGTGGCAAGACTCCCTGTCCGATGCTGCCGAAACCGACGAATACGATCCTGCCCGCAAATTTCACATGCACTTCGTGGCTGCTCATAACTTCATTCCCATTTTTTCGTTACCCCGTTGTTGGTGTGGAAGGCCCCTCGGGGAGCCCGTCGCCAGCCTACAGGGCGGCGCCAAGAATCCCAAATCGGGCAACCTTAAGTCTCGCGCCAGTGAGGCGGGTAGGTCCGTTCGTAGCCCGGCAGCGATTCGATGCGTGCGATCCAGCGCGCCAGGGCGGGATAGTTTGTTTCCATCGGCAAAAAGCGTGCTCCGAGCTCCGCTGCCGCCGCCTTGTTCAAGGCCCGCCGCAGCAGCTGGATCCACGGGAAGATGACCATGTCGGCGGCGGAATAGTTGGCGCCTACGATCCAAAGTTCCTTGCTGAGGCGCCCCTCGATGGTTCGCGCCTCGCGACCCGCCACGTGCATGGCATCGGTGAGCTCATCGAACGCCCCTGCCACCTCGTCGCTGAAGATGGCGTTGACGATTCTCGACAGCGAGGGCTCCGCGTATGTCTGGAACTCGCAGATCACCCGCATGATGACGCCGGCTTCCTCGGGGCTCATCCCGAAAATCGGCACCTGCGGATACTTCACGTCGAGGTAATAGAGCACCGCCACCGACTCGAACACCACGTAGTCAGCGTCCTTCAGCACCGGCAGCCGGCCCCGCGTATTCATCTTCAACATTGGCGGCGACTGGTGCTCCTGCTTGTCGATATGCAGCAGGTGGGAGTCGTACGGCAGGCCCTTGTGCTCGAGCGCCAACAGTACGCGCCAGCAAAAGGGACTCCCGCTGCCCCAGTAAAGAGTAAGTGCCATGAAGCAATTGTAGCGGATGCGCCCGGCGCGGATGCGCATCGTCCGGCAGCGCGTTAAGCTCGGCGAGTGGAGTTCAAAACCCTGATCGACGCCGCAACGCTTCGGACCTTGATCGGCGCCCCGCCCTCGCCGTCATCGCTCGTCGTCCTCGACTGCCGTTTCGATTTGACCGCGTTTGAGGCGGGCTTCCGGGCGTATCTCGCCGGCCACATCCCCACCGCGCGGTACCTGGATCTCAACCGGGATCTGTCAGCCCCGGTTTCCGCCGCGAGCGGGCGCCACCCGCTGCCGTCTCCGCAGATGTTGGCGGCGCGCTTGGAAGCTCTCGGGGTCCGCGAGCACACGCAGGTGGTGGTTTACGACGAAATGAACGGCTCCTTCGCCGCGCGGGCGTGGTGGCTGATGCGCTGGCTGGGGAATCTACAAGTCGCGGTGCTCGACGGCGGCATGAAGGCATGGCGCGCTGCGGGCGGCACGCTCGAGCCGGGCGGAACCGACGAGCCGCGGGATTCCGAACGACCGGCCGCTTCACCGCCCGTCCCGGCACCGTGGGTCGATCCGCAGGCGGTGGTGGGCTCGACCGAGCTCGTCCAACTCTTGAAAGAAGGTCGCCGGTTGCTGGTGGATGCACGCGCTCCCGAGCGGTTCGCCGGCACGGTGGAGCCCATCGATCCGGTAGCGGGGCACATCCCGGGGGCGGTCAACCATCCATTCAGCGCCAACCTCGCGGACGACGGTCGCTTCCTACCCGCAGCGGAACTCGAGCGCCGCTGGCACGAGCGGCTGAACGGAGTGTCTCCGGCCGACACGATGGTCATGTGCGGCTCCGGAGTCACCGCCTGTCACAACTTGCTGGCGTTGCAGATCGCGGGTCTTCCCGGCGCAAAACTCTACGCGGGCTCGTGGAGCGAATGGATTCGCGATCCCAAACGTCCCGTCGCCCGAGGGTGATGCTCGTCATTTACATGCAGCGCCAATTTGTTATGGTGCGCGCACATGAACATACCCGCGAAGATGCTGCCCGCGAACCACGCCTGGAAGATCGAGGAATCGCTCGATCTGTATCAAGTCGAGGCGTGGGGTAAGGGCTACTTTTCGATCAACGCGCAGGGGCACGTCGTGATCCGGCCGAGCATGGAGCCGGATCGCGAGATCGATCTGTTGGAGGTGGTGCAGGGCCTCAAGGCGCGCGACCTGCACACGCCGGTCGTCATCCGCTTCTCCGACATCCTCGCCCACCGGCTGCGGCATCTCGCGGAAGCCTTCGGCACGGCCATCCAGGAGAACGATTACCGCAACCGCTACGCCGCCGTCTTTCCGATCAAGGTCAATCAGCAGCGCCTGGTCGTCGAGGAGGTCTACCGGTACGGCAAGGAATTCGGCTTCGGTCTCGAGGTCGGCTCCAAACCCGAGCTTTTGGCCGTGATGTCCATCACCGAGGACGCTCCGGACCGGATCGTGGTGTGCAACGGCTTCAAGGACGACAGCTACATCGAGGCCGTCATCATCGCCGCAAAGCTCGGCCGTACCATCATCCCGGTGGTGGAGAACTTCGAGGAGATCCACGCGATCCTGAAGCACGCTGAGCGCTACGGAGTGCGCCCCAAGATCGGCGTTCGCGTGAAGCTCGCGAGCGACGGCGCCGGGCGATGGAAGGATTCCGCCGGCGAGAAATCAAAGTTCGGCCTGTTCATCTCGGAGATCCTGGACCTGCACGCGCTCCTGAAGGAGCGCGACATGCTCGACTGCCTGCAGCTCGTCCACTGCCATCCCGGCAGTCAGCTGCAGGATATCCGGCGCGTCAAGGACGCGATCAACGAACTCGCGCATGTATACGCCGAGCTCAAGATCATGGGCGCGGGCCTTCAGTACATCGACATCGGCGGCGGCCTCGGCGTGGACTACGACGGCAGCGGCACCAACTACGAGTCGTCGATGAATTACACGCTGAACGAATATGCGAGCGACGTGGTGTACCGCATCAAGAGCGTGTGCGATGCGCGCAACGTGCCGCACCCGATGATCGTCAGCGAATCGGGGCGCGCCATCGCCGCCCAGCACAGCATCCTGGTGTTCGATGTGCTGGGCGCCTCCAAGCTCGATCAATTCAAGATCACGGGCCGACCCGACGAGGATTACCGGGGCGGCCAGGAACTTCCGCAGCCGGTGCGCGATTTGTTCGATAGCTATCGATCGGTTAACGAGCGCCGCCTGGTCGAGTGTTACCACGATGCGTTGCAGGCCCGTGAGCAGGTGCTGCAGATGTTCAACTGGGGGTATCTGAGCCTGGAGCTGCGCGGCCTCGCGGAGCGGCTCTACTGGGCGACCTGCACCAAGATCCGCGATTTCTGCCGCAAGCAAAATCGCGTTCCCGAGGAGCTGGAAGACCTCGAGGACATGCTGAGCGACATCTACTTCTGCAACTTCTCGGTGTTTCAATCCCTGCCGGACAGCTGGGCGATCGGGCAACTCTTTCCCATCATGCCCATCCAGCGCCTGGCGGAAAAGCCCGGCCGCAATGCGGTTCTCGCCGACATTACCTGCGACTCGGACGGCAAGATCGACCGCTTCGTCAACCCGCGCATCACCAAACGCACCTTGGAGGTGCACGAACTGATCCCGCAGGAGCCGTACTACCTGGCTGCGTTCCTGGTGGGGGCTTATCAGGAGACGCTCGGCGACCTGCACAACCTGTTCGGTGACACCCACGTCGTGCACATCCGCCTGCAGCCGGGGGGAGGCTGGTGGATCGAGGAGGTGGTGAAGGGCGATACGGCCACCAAGGTGCTGCAATATATGGAATATGACACCGACGAGCTCTACCCCCGGATTGCCCGGGATTGCGAGCGGGCGATTCAGGAAGGCCGGATGTCGATCACCGAGGCGCAGACCGTCAAGCGTTTCTACGAGAACGAGCTCAACGGGTACGCCTACCTCGAAGTCGAGCAGACCCCGGATCCCCCGGCGGCAGCCTCATCGAAGACCGGGCGGTAAACGCGTTAAAGGCTGTAATTTTCGCGTTTGCCAACAATATTTCCCTGGCGTAGCATCGCCTCGTAGGTCGTTCCCTGGCATCAACACGGTTCAAGTGCGCGACCGAAAGGGTGCAGGCGTAGGCAGCCATGAGGCATCGAAGCTGCGGCGTCTGATGAGTGAAATACTTTAGTGAGACCAGTTGAATGACGACGATCTACGTTGGCAACCTGCCGTTCACGGCTACCGAAGACGAAGTACGTAGCCTGTTCGAGCGCTACGGCAAAGTCGATTCCGTCAAGCTCATCAACGACCGCGAGACCGGGCGTCCCCGCGGTTTTGCGTTCGTCGACATGGCGGCAGGCGAAGCGCAAAACGCGATTCAGCAAACGAACGGCTTCCAGATGGGCGGCCGTCCGTTACGCGTGAACGAGGCTCAGGAACGGGCGCCCCGATCCAAACCCCCCGGCGGGGGTGGTGGCGGTGGCGGCGGCGGACCTCGCCGCTGGTGATTCGTTGCGGTTGATCGAGCCGGTCGCTTGGGCCGGCTGATCCCGACGACGGAAACCTCTCGGGCTCGGGTTTCTCTCAGGAGCCCGAGGCGCGCGCGCGCTCACCACATTTCCTTGAGCTCGGCGACCACGTCCACGGTCGCCGCTTCACCGGCACGCAGGCTTTCGGCGCCGGAGAGGCTCCGGTAGGTGGTCTTGTCGAAAGTCTCCAGCACCTTGTCCGTCATGAATCGGCTCTTCGCCCCGTACACATGACGGTCCCCGTCCTTGGCCTGCTGGGTTACCTGGTACTTGAGCGGCGCGCACAGATGCAGCTCGTTGCGCGCCCGGGTCATCGCGACATACAGCAGACGGCGCTCCTCCTCCAGCAATTCGGGCTTGCCGGCCGCAAATTCCGACGGGAAGTTGCCGTCCGCCACGTTGAGCACGTAGACGTAGTCCCACTCCTGTCCCTTCGCTGAATGGATGGTCGACAGGACCACGTATTCCTCGTCCTTCGTGGCCGAGCCGGATTGATCCCCGGTGACGGCGGGCGGATCGAGGGTAAGCTCGGTGAGAAAGCGCTCGCGCGTCGGATACTGGGAGGACAGTTTCTCGAGCTGCTCGATGTCTCCGGCGCGGCTGAACGCGGCCTCATAGAGCCGCTCCATTTGCGGCTTGTACCACTCGCGCACCAGGCCCGCCTGTCCGGCCCAGGGCGTTGCGGGATCGGCGAGCTTTTCGAGCAGCGTGCAGAATCGTTTCCAGTCCATCTTGTTGGGTTGCGGCGCGTCGAAGGCCGCCAGGCTCTTGACGGACAGGCTCTGCGCTTCGAAGTAATCGAGCACCTTCTTGGCGTGGGCCGGCCCGAAGCCCGGGACCAGCTTGAGCACACGAAATCCCGCCACGGCGTTCTTCGGGTTGTCGATCCAACGCAGGATCGAGAGCATGTCCTTGACGTGCGCTGCCTCCAAGAACTTCAAGCCCCCGTATTTCACGAACGGAATGTTGCGTTTCCCGAGTTCGATCTCGAGCACGTCGCTGTGGTGGGAGCTGCGAAAGAGGATGGCGTGGCGCTTGAGCGAGCCGCCGATCTCGCGCGTGGCGAGGAGCTTCCCCACGATGTATTCGGCCTGCGCCTGGGCGTCCTCCAGCGTCACGTAGCTCGGCTTTTGCGTGGCCTGGCGCAAGCCCATCAGCGTTTTGCGATGTTGCCGCGACCCTTCCGACATGAGCGCGTTGGCTGCATCCAGGATGGGCTGGGTGGAGCGATAGTTCTGCGACAGCACGACCATCTCGGCCTTGGGCTTGAACCGGTCGGCGAAGCCGAGGATGTTCTCGACCGCCGCCGCCCGGAACGAATAGATCGCCTGCGCATCGTCGCCGACCACGGTGACACCGCTTCCGTCCGGCTTCAGCGCCTGAATGATCTCGCCCTGCAGGGCACTCGTGTCCTGATACTCGTCGACCAGCACATGGTCGAAGTTGCCGCCGAGGCTCTCCGCGAGCTTCGGGTTTTTCATCATCGCGTGCCAATAGAGCAGCAGGTCGTCGAAATCCAGCACGTTGTTCTTTTGCTTGCGGCCGACGTACTCGCGATACAGGCGGGTGAGGTCCTGTTCCCATTCCGTCACCCAGGGAAATTGTTCCTCGAGCGTCTGCTTGAGCGAGAGGCGCGTGTTGATCCGATAGCTGTAGATCGCGAGGCAGGCGTCCTTGCGCGGGAAACGCTTGTCCTTGCTCGAGAGTCCCTGCTCGTGGCGGATCACGTCCATGAGGTCGGCCGCATCGGCGCGGTCGAGCACGGTGTAGGTGGGATCGAGTCCCAATTGCTTCGCAAACAGTCGCAGGATCCGATTGCCCACGGAGTGGAAGGTGCCCGACCAGAGCATCCGCGTGAGCACGCTCCGGTCCCCCATCTTGCCGCGATCCGAGAGCACCTCCGTGACGATGGTCTGGGTGCGGCGGATCATTTCCTGGGCGGCACGGCGCGTGAAGGTCAGCATCAGGATGCGGGCGGGATCGACGCCGTTCAGCACGAGGTGCGCGGTGCGATGAGCCAGCGTGTTGGTCTTGCCCGTGCCCGCCCCCGCCAGGATGAGCATGGGTCCGGCGGTGATGCCTTTGTCCTTTCCCGGCGTTCCGAAAGTGGCTGCGCGCCGCTGTTGCGGGTTCAGGGCATCGAATGCCGTCGTTGTCTTCGCCTTCATCATGAGAAAACTATACCGTCGAACTGTATGGATATCCAGATCAGATTACGTCACGTCGATCACATCCTCAGGATCGCGCGATTTGGGGCCTCACCGCGAGGGAGCAGATCACAGCTGGCGTTTTTTCAGGGATGATGACGCGCTTTGCCGATCGCACAGTCACGAGGGCCCCGTCATGTTGAAACCGACCACGACCGCGAGCGAGCTGAAATTCAAGGGCCGGGTGATCGATGTGTCCTGCGAGCGGCTGAGATATGCGAACGGGCGTGAATACGACATCGATTTCGTGCGCCATCCCGGAGCCGCGGCCGTGGTTGCGGTGGACGCAGAGGAGCGGCTCTGCGTGGTGCGGCAGTATCGTCACGGGATTGCCGATTTCCTGTGGGAGATCCCGGCCGGCAAGCTCGACCCGGGCGAAGCTCCCGAAGTCTGCGCCGTGCGTGAACTGACCGAGGAAACGGGCGTCACAGCGCGCCGCTGGAGCTCGCTCGGCCTGTACATTCCCGCCCCGGGCATTTTCACCGAGGTGATCCATTTGTTCCTTGCAGAGGAACTCACCGTGGGAACGGCGAGACCGGATGCCGACGAGGAATTGGAGATCGAGTGGCTGCCGTTCGGGGAGGCGCTCGAGCGCGTGGCGCGCGGCGACTGGAACGACGGCAAAACCGCGATGGCGCTGCTGCGGGCTCAATACCGCCTGCATTCTGTGAAATTGCGCTGATTTTGATCAAGTCGATTTGACTTGATCGCGGCATTGGCTAAAACAGGTATATGAGTACTGGAGACTCCAAGAATCGGCCGGGGAGCATCCAACCCGCAGGCGCACCGGGCAAACCTTCCGGCAAGCCTTCGGGCAAGCCCGAGCGTGAGGACGCACCGTCGGCGGACGCCAAGAAGACCGGCCGCGTGCAATTCGACGATCGCGGCAATGCGATCTGGGAGTGGTCCGTTGCAACCGGGGCCTTCGGGCGTGAGATCTCCACCGACCGATTGAAGAAGCTCGAGAACAGCGGTCTGTCCCTGGCTGACGACGCGCCAACCCCCCACGGCCGCGTGCAATCGAATCCCCAGGGCGTCGTGAAGGGCTACAACCCGTACGATAGCGGCAAGCTCGGCACCGCACAGGCGCCGAAAAAGACGGATCTTCGCAAGCTCGGCGACTGGCTCAAACTCAAGAAGCAGGCAGCGAACAACAAGGACGAGGACTAACCCAACCCGGCGGCTCGACGTCTCACGGCCGAGCGCGCTCAGGACATCGCGTATCGAAGCTTGGCGGTGTGCCCGAGCCGGTAGAATTTGCGCAGCTCGCGCACCATCGCCTCGATCCGCGCCCCGCTCCGGCCGACGAACCGGTTTTCCAGGCGCCGGCAAAAATTCGCCGCGAAGCGGTTCGCCGTCCGGTAACGCTCGTATTGCTCCGCCTCGAGCCGCGCATCGAAATTCACGCGATCGAAAAGCCGCGAATGCACGTGCGCCGGATAGCCGCCGCCCTGCTGATCGGCGATCAGAAACACGGTGGCGGCGTATTTGTCGACCTCGGCCTGGGTCTCGAGCTCCAGCAGCGATACTGGCGCATCGCCTTCGAGGCGCCACGCCGAATAGAGAAAATGGCTGACCCCCTCGAGCGCCGTGCAGTAGTCAGCCAGGTTCTTTTCCGTCAATGACCCCATCGGATCGGACTGCTCCAAGCGCGCGAGCACCTCGGGGTCGATGTACAGCGACACCCCCGCGCCGTCGGGGGTCTCGGCGAGCAGCAGTTGCTCATCCGGCGCGCGCCGGTCGTTGATGGGAGTCGCGCCGCAGAGCGCGTGCCGGTCGGTCACGAGAAAGTCGGCCACGTCGTAGCCCGGGTCCACGTCGTACAGCCGTTTCAGAAGCGATTGAAGTGCCTGGACTACCACGCGCCGTCCCGGGGCCCGCGCTCAGTGCGAGCGCGAAAAGCCGCCCTGCTTCACGGGTTGCACGCCCAGACGATTCAACAGACCGTGAGCGCGGGCGCTGCCGGTCTTCATCCAGATCTCGTAGAGCCGCAGTATGTCCGCATCGGTGTGTACATAGGACATCTCGCTCACTTCGTTGAGCGCATCCACCAAGCCCTGGAACTTGCTCGCAAGCTCGGCGTAGGTCGCGGCGATGCCGCGGCCGGAGGCGGAGCGCTGCATGGAATCCGCCAGCGAGCTGTAGGCGTTGCCGCCCATCGCGATGTGGTAGTCGATGTCGATCAATTTGCGCGCGAAGCTCCTCGCGAAGAAGCCTGCGATGAACAGCGACACATCGCCGAGCCGCTGCAAGGCGCGCTGCCGGGCCTGGGCACTCGGCGCCTCGAGCGACTCGGCCAGCATGTGGGCGAGCGGTCTGATGCGCAGTCCCTCGGGAGTCTTCTCGTAGAGCGCGTCGGCACGCGAAAACATGGTCAGAAGGTTGACGACGTATTGCTCCGACTGTTCCTCGATGTCGAGATGCTGATGCTCGGTCGCTTCGTGAAACGCATCACGAAAGAACTCGCGCAGCGAACTGACGGCGACCAGGGATCTATCTCGCATCGCTTGCATGCTCGGAAATCCTCCTATTGCCCATCACCATCCTATCGGCTATGTCTATCGCAAGTGAAGGGGCAAAGCGCGAACCCAGGTCGGAAAACACCGATATATTCAGTGTTTTTCGTATCAGCAATCGACAGCGTAGGCTGCCAATCGCCGCATGCATCATCGTGGGGCTAAAGAATCTCGGCGAGCGTCGAGATGGTGCGCGCCGGCAGCTCGAGCGTCTTCGGCCACTCGCGCGCGCCGCCGCGATTGAGCCAGACTGCCTGCATGCCAGCCTGCCTCGCGCCGTCAACGTCGGCGAGCGGATCGTCGCCGACGTGCATGATTTGCGCGGCGCTCACGCCCGTCATCTCGACGAGAGCGGCGAAAATGCGGGCATCCGGCTTTGCAGCTCCAGCGGCAATCGCGGTGATGTGGCCGTCAAACAAATTGCCTATTCCGCACCGGTGCAAATCGGCATTGCCGTTGCTGATCGCGAACAGCCGGTAGCCGCGGCGCAGCCGCTCGAGCGCCGGTCGCACGTCGTCGTAGAACTCGACGCGATTGCGCGCGTGAAGAAATACTTCGAGCGCCTCGTCGCTCAAGCGTTCTGGAAAACCGGCCGCGGCAAATTGTGTCGCGAGGGCCCGGTGCCTGAGGAATGTCATGTCGTGGCTGCGCTCGGGAAACTCTGCAGCCACCCGCGAGCGCATTGCCCGCATGGTAACTGCGTCGTGCCCGTGTGCGGCCGCCGGATAACGCGACCGGAGCCAGTCGAGCAGTGCGTCTTCCGCGGCCGCAATGACCGGCCCCACCGGCCACAGGGTGTCATCCAAGTCGAGGCTGAGCACGCGCGCGACGGTCATGCGCGGATTTTGCCCTGCTTGAGGCTACAATTGGGAATTACGGTCCGCGTGGGGAGAATTCGCAATGCGCGCTCATCGGTTCACAGCCACTCTTGCTCTGCTCACCGCCACCGTGGCGCCCATGGGGGTTCCGGCAAACGCCCGCGCAGTGCAGCCGCAGGCCGCCCCGTCGTTCAGTGTCCAGGACCTCGTCCGGCTCGCACGCCTTTCGGAGGCCGCGGTCTCGCCCGACGGCAAACATGTCGCCTATACGCTGCGCACCACGGACATGGATGCAAACAAGGGCCGTATGGCGATCTGGATGATCGAAACCCGCAAGCGCAACGCCGCGCCCGTCAGAATCACCGACGTTCAGGCGAATTCGAATGCGCCCGAGTGGTCCGGCGACGGCCGCTTTCTCTATTACCTCTCGAATCGCAGCGGCTCGATGCAGGTCTGGCGCATCGCGCCCGGCGGCGATCCCGGCCAGGTCACCTCCCTCGCCCTCGATGTGGGCTCATTCCACGTCAGCCCCAAGGGCGATCGTGTGCTCGTCACGGTCGAGGTGTTCGCCGACTGCGCGTCGCTCGAGTGCACCAAGCAGCGGCTCGATTCAAAGGCGCATGACCGCGAGCACGGCGTTCTGTACGACAAGCTGTTCGTCCGGCACTGGGACACCTGGAGCGACGGCCGCCGCTCGCAATTGTTCTCGATTCCGCTCGACGCCTCCGGAGCCGCAAGCGCAGCGCCCGTCAATCTCACCGCAGGTATCGATGGCGACGTACCGGGAAAGCCCTTCGGCGGCCGCGAGGACTACGCGATCAGTCCGGACGGGCAGCTCGCGGCCTTTTCGGTACGCGCCGTTGCGGCGGGTGAGCCCTGGTCCACCAATTTCGACATCTACGTCGTTCCCGCCGCGGGCGGCACGCCGCGCAATCTCACCGCCGACAATCCCGCCGAGGACGTGCAGCCCGCTTTTTCTCCCGACGGCGCAAGGCTCGCGTATCTCGCGAGCGAGCGACCCGGATTCGAGTCGGACCGCTTGCACCTGGTGCTCATCGATCTGAAAACCAACGTAAAACGTCCGCTCACCCAAAGCTGGGATCGCTCCATTGGGAGCTTTCAGTGGTCGCACGACGGCAAGACCCTGTTCGCGACCGCCGATCATCTGGGGCAGCATCCGTTGTGGGCGATCGACGCCGCGACCGGCCGAGCGTCCGCGATCACCGGGGACGGCGATGTCGAGGGATTCAGCGTCGGGCCGAAGGAGGTTTACTACTCCGGCAGCACGCTGGCGAGTCCCGCGAATCTGTATGCGGTTGGATTCGACGGCGGCAAGCCGCGCCAGCTCACGCGCCTCAACCAGGAGGAGCTTGCGGCGCGGCGTTTGGGCGAGTATCAGCAGTTCAATTTCGCGGGCGCAAACAACGACAACGTCTTCGGCTACGTGGTGAAGCCCGCGAATTTCAAGCGTGATCAAAAGTACCCGGTGGCGTTTCTGATCCACGGCGGCCCCCAGGGAAGCATGGCGAACGTCTGGCATTGGCGCTGGAATGCGCAAACGTTCGCCGGCGCGGGTTACGGCGTGGTGATGATCGACTTTCACGGCTCGACCGGGTACGGCCAGGCCTTCACCGACTCGATCAGCGGCGATTGGGGCGGCAAGCCGCTCGAGGACTTGAAGCTCGGCCTGGCGGCTGCGCTCAAGCAATTCCCGTGGCTCGACGGGGAGGACGCCTGCGCGCTCGGCGGCTCTTACGGCGGATTCATGATCAATTGGATCGCAGGAGAGTGGCCCGACCGGTTCAAATGCCTCGTCTCCCACGACGGCATCTTCGACCAGCGCAGCATGTATTACTCCACCGAGGAGCTGTGGTTTCCGGAATGGGAGAATGGCGGCCCGGAATATTTGAACCCCGCCGGATACGCCAAATTCAATCCGGTGGACCACGTCGCGCAGTGGAAGACCCCGATGCTGGTGATTCACGGCGAGCTCGACTACCGGGTGCCCTACGCTCAAGGGCTCGCGCTCTTCACCGCCCTGCAGCGGCGCGGTGTGCCGAGCGAGTTCCTATACTTCCCGGACGAGAATCACTGGGTGCTCAAACCGGCGAACAGCATCGAGTGGTACGACACCGCGATCGCCTGGATGAACCGCTGGACCCGCCACTGAGGCCGTGAAGCGCTTCAGCCGTCGACGCCCCGCCATGCGGCGGGGTAGTCGGCGCCGAGCTTCAATATTCTGCGCAACAGCTCGGGATATCGCATACCCGCGGTGAACGCCGACTGCGCGAAATCCTCGCCTTCGGACAGATTGGGATTGGCGTTCGCCTCGAGCGCGTAGAGCGCGCCGTCATCTCGCAGCCTAAAATCCATGCGCGCGTACCCGGTCAGATGCAGCGCCCTGAAAATGCGTTTGGAGAGCTGTTCCAGCCGCGCGACGATACCCTCGGGCAGCTCCGCGGCGGCGGCCGTGGTGATGCCATATTTTTTCTGGTAGCCGCGGTCCCATTTCACCTTGCGGGTGGCGATGGCGGGAAGGCTGTCGGGGAGCGACCCGAAGTGCATCTCCCAGACCGGCAACACCTTCAACCGGTCGTTGCCGATGACGCCCACATAAAGCTCGCGGCCCTCGATGTACTCCTCGACCAGGGCGTCCGAATGGGTCTGATCGTGGATGAACTCGATGCGCTCCCTCAGCTGGCGCTCGTCCGTGACCACCGATGCATGCGCGATGCCGAGCGAGGCGTCCTCGGTCGAGGATTTGACGAACATCGGAAAGCGCAGCCGCTTCGGCAACCGCGGCTTTCGGCCGCGGGCGAACACCACGAATTGCGGCGTGGGCACGCGGTGATAGGACAGCAGCTGTTTCGACAGCACCTTGTCGCGCGATAACAGCATGCCGCGCGGATTGCACCCGGTGTACGGCTGGCGCATCAACTCCAGAAACGCGACCACGTGCTGATCGTAGGTCACGATGCCGTCGAACTCCTCCAGCAGATTGAAGACGATGTCCGGCTTCCAATCGATGATGGCACGGCGCAGCTCCGACAGGTTGTCGCTCACCCCGAGCGGCCTTACCTCGTGTCCCGCGCTCCTCAAGTGGGAAATCACGTCGTATTCGGTGCGCCACTCGTCGATTTCCTTCTCCGCAATGCCACGGATCGAGTCGGGCGGCACGAGCGTCGCGTGCACGAGCACCAGGGCCCGAAGTCTGCGCTTCACAGCGCCACCCTCGGCAGCTGGCGTTCTTCATAGGACTCGGCGAGGCGGGCGATCACCCACAACAGGTGCGCCCTCAATTCCCGGCGGGGGCCGCGAACGTACAGATCGAGCGCATCGCAACGCTCGATCATCAGGCGCAACACTTGATGCACCAGGTACTCGCTGAAGGCACCGGAACGGACGATTTGATGACGCAGCGGATTGCGCAGCTCGCGCAGCACGCTCGCCGCCTTGGGTGCCGTGCGCCGGCGCGGGGCCGCCGTGAACACCTTGAGCAGGAGCTCATCTGCGCCTGAGCGGCGAGGCATCCGGTAGCGCGCCAACTTGCGCTCATAGTGCTGGCGCAGCGTCGCCGACTCCTCTGCGATGTCCTCGACCCGGGAGCGGTCCACCACGAGGGGCCTGGCCTCGCCGATCTCGGCCGCCATTTCGTCGATGTACTCGAGCTTGGCGTAGGCGAGCCAACCTTGATATTCCCGGCGCCAGGCCGACTTCGGCTTCAACCACACGGCGAAGGTCTCGGCAAAATCCTCGGTGGGATGCGCCTGGGCGTACCAGGCCCCAAGATGCTGCACGAAGCGCCGGCTGCCCGGCCGCGGCCGGTAGGTGTCGGGATACGGCAGCGAGGCGGGCCCGAACACCTCGCGCCAGCCGCGTCGCCGGCGAAGTCGATACGCCGAGTCGACGGCGTGTCCGGCCTCGTGACGCAGAATCCGCATCAGCCAGTTGCGGTTGCCTCCCTCCACTTCGCGCATCAGGCGCCTTTCGATGTGGACGAGGCGCGGATGGGCGAGATAGAACGGGATCGCGATGCCGGGGATACCGTCCGGGGAAAACCATTCCTGAGCCAGCCAGCAATGCGGCTGGAAACGGATGCCGCGGATTGCGAGCTCCGCGTACAGGCGCTCGATCGCCCGTTCGAGCTCGGTACCGGCGATGCGCAATTTGAGGTCGCGAAAGCGCAGGCTCAGCAGCTGATCGTCGGACAGCGACTCCCAGGCATATCGCAGCCGCCCCCGGCGCGCGCGCGGCGGCCGTGTCCGCGCGTCAAGCAGGTCGAGGGGCTGCATGCGCAGGGCCTGCATTCGCAGCGACCGTGTCCACGGCGGCTGCATCCGGCACCGAGGCGGTGAGATTGCCGAAGTCGAACAAGGCCGGGTCCGCGAGCTGCGAGGGCGATACGTGGCGGATGCTCGAGAAGATTGCCTCCGCCCGCCCCGGAAACTTCGCCTCCCATTCCTGCAACATGCTCTTGACCGCTGCCCGTTGCAGATTCTGCTGCGAACCGCACAGGGTGCAGGGGATGACCGGAAACTCGCGCGCCGCCGCGTAGCGCTCTATATCGCGCTCCGCCACGTAGGCGAGCGGCCGAATCACGATGTGGCGCCCGTCCTCGCTCTTGAGCTTCGGGGGCATCGCCTTGAGGCGCCCTCCAAAGAACATGTTCAAGAACAGGGTCTCGACGATGTCGTCGCGGTGATGTCCGAGCGCGACCTTGGTGATGCCGTTTTCGGCCGCGAAACGATACAGCGCACCGCGGCGCAAACGCGAGCAGAGGCCGCACATCGTCTTGCCTTCCGGGATGATGCGCTTGACCACCCCGTAGGTGTTCTGCTCGATGATGCGGAACGGGACCCCGAGCGCCTGCAGATACCGGGGAAGCACCTCGGCGGGAAACCCCGGCTGCTTCTGGTCCAGATTCACCGCGACGAGCTCGAAGCTCACGGGCGCGCTGCGCTTCAGGCTCATCAGGATGTCGAGCAGGGTGTAGGAGTCCTTGCCTCCCGACAGGCATACCATGACGCGGTCGCCGTCCTCGATCATGCGGTAATCCGCAATGGCCTTGCCAACGGCGTTGCGCAGCTGGGCCTGCAGTTTCTTGAAATTGTTGGAAGGCCGCTGGGGCAGACCCACCGCGCTCACGGCGCTTCCAGGTATTTGGTTTCCAGATAGCGCAGGTACGCCGCAGCCGTCAGCGGTTTGCCCGTGGCCTGCTGCATGAGTTCCTGGATCGGCAGCCGTGCGCCGACCCCGTGCACATTCTCCCGCAGCCAATCGAGGATGCCGCCGAATTGGCCGGCTGCAATCTCGGCATCGAGGGAGGGGCGCTCCGCGCGCAACGCTTCGTTCAATTGACCGGCAATGACGGCTCCCAAGGCGTAAGACGGGAAGTAGCCGAAGTGGCCGACGGCCCAATGGATGTCCTGCAGACAGCCGTCCACATCATTGGTCGGCCGGATGTTCAGCCGCTGTTCCAGATTGGCGTTCCAGGCTTCGGGGAGATCGGCGATCGGCAGCGCCCCGTCGAGAATTTTCTTCTCGAGCTCATACCGCAACATGATGTGCACCGGATAGGTGAGCTCGTCGGCATCCATGCGGATCAAGCTGCGACGCACGCGGATCAGATGCCGATAGAGATTCTGCTCGCTCCATTCATCGCCACTCACTTGCAGGTATTTGTCCATGAGCGGCTTCAGATAGGCGACGAAGGCGCGACTGCGGCAGATGTTCATCTCGAACAGCAGCGACTGGCTCTCCTCGAGAGCGAGGCCGCGATCCCGCCCGACGGGTTGATCCTGCCATTTGACCGGCAATCCCAAGTCATACATCGCATGACCGGTCTCGTGCACCGCCCCGAGAAGACCCGAGAACGGATCGTTGGCATCGAAGCGCGTCGTGACTCGGATGTCCCCGGGCACGCCCTCCGTGAAAGGATGTTCGCTCTCGTCCAACCGGCCTCGATCGAACGGGAAGCCCATCGCTTTCAACACCTCGAGCGAGAGTTGGCGCTGCCGGGACACGCTGAACTTGCCGGTGAACGGGATGGGCGCGCGGTCGGCCTGCACTTCGATGGCCTGATTGATGAGACCGGGGAGCTTGCGCGACAGCGCCTTGAAGATGGTATCGATATCGGCGGTCGAGATGCCGGGTGTGAACGCGTCGACCAGCGCGTCGTAGGGCGTCAGCCCGCGCGCCTGACCGAGTAGCGCCGCTTTATCCCGCACCAGGGCGACCACTTCCGCGAGATGGGGTGCGAATATTTTGAAATCGTTGGCCTTGCGTGCCTCGACCCAGAACACCTCGGCCCGTGACGTGGCCTTGGCGAGACGCGCGATCAGCGACGGCGGTGTGGCAATCGCGTGGTCGCGCTGGCGGCGCATCTCGCGCAAATTCGCGAGCGGCCAGTCATCGAGCTGCGAGGCGCCCGCCTCCGCCCGCTCCAGCAGCCGCGCCACCTTGGGCGTGGTCAGCAGGGCGTGATGCTCGGTCTCGAGTGCCGCCAACTGATCGCCGCGCACGTCCGCGCTGCCGCGCGGCATCATCACCGCGGCATCCCAGCGCAGCAGCGATAGCGCGCCGCGAAACGCGTGGAGGCGGTGGAATTCCTGTTCCAGTTGTTCGTAGGGAGTGAGTGCCATGATTGCCCTGGGATCTTGGTCCTTGGGGGACCGAGCCCATTTTTGACGCACGAGTTTACCAGAGCCCCCCCGCCAAGGGCACTGCATCCCCCCGGCCCCCGGACACAAAGCCAATTAATTCAATGAGTTAATGAATTTAGCGACAAGGAGCCCGTCTGGTGGAACGGGAGATCGTGCAGGAAAGGCAAATCGAGGCTTGCGGCCCCGGTCACGTCGTAGTCGACGGAATCGGCGTGCCGGTTGGCGAGCTGCAGCAGCGCCATGGCCACATTGGCGCTGATGGTCATATCGAACTCGCTTTGCCCCATGGGAGGAACCACGAAGGCCCGGTTGCTCACACCGCTGGCGATACGCTGGCCGCCGACATTGAGCTCCGCGTGCAGTCCGCTGACCGGAAGCGCGCGGTCGTTCGGATTCTGCACTTGGAACTTGACCAGGAAATTTTGCTGCAGGAAGTTGCCGCCTTGCATCTCGATCCCGACAACGGTGAGATTGGGCCGCTCGAACTTGGGCGAACAGGCCGCGAGACACGTCAATAGAAGAAGCATCAGTCCGTACCGCACACCCGCATTTGCGGTGATGAACACTCGAGGCATCACGCGTGGCACCATGAGCGGATGATACCGGTAATGATCAGGGATGGGCGACAGGGTCGGCCGCGCCGACGCACAGCGGCGACATTCGCATCAGCCGCGTGCTTCACCGCCTGCTCGATGGCTCTATGGGCGGCGGCGGCCGGAGAAACCCCCGCGGGCGCGCCTGCGCCAAGCGCGCCCGCGGCCAACGTAAAGGGCACCCACTGTCTGCCTTCCGGCGACGGCTACTTGCGGGCGCACGTCGCAGGCGCCGTGGAAGCCCGCATCGACTGGCCTGACCAGGGCACTCGCTGCGAGGGAGAATCGAAGGACACACCTGCCGCCGGAGTTCGGTTGAGCTTTCAGCGCGCAACGGAGGGCGACTCCAAGCTGCTGTTCGTCTTCGGACTTACCAGCGTTCGCGAAGGCCGGCCCGCCAAGGAGGTGGGTGCCAATCTCACTCTGATCGTGCAGGGAACGGATCGGATTTACGGCACGCTCGGCGACGCACGCTGCACCGTCGACTCCCTGAACCAGAAGCGCCTCGGCTCCTCGAAGGCCTACCGTGTCGAGGCGCGCGGATTCTGCACCCAGCCGGCCCACGCGGTGCGGGGCAACGACGCTGTGCTCGTGAGCACGTTCGAATTTGCAGGACTGGTGAATTACGAGACTGCGCCCGAGCAGGACGTCAAGGATCTGATTCCAAAACAAATGACGCCGGTCAAATAGCTCCCCCATGCGAATTCTCCAGCTTGCCTTGTTTCTCTTGGCCGGCGTCTGGCCCGCGTTGTCGCCCGCAGCAATACCCGTCTACGGTTACGACATCGTGCACGCCTATCCCCATGACCGCACGGCCTTCACCGAGGGCCTGTTCTACCTGAATGGATTTCTCTACGAGAGCACAGGACTCGTGGGTCATTCGACCATCCGCAAGGTGCGGCTGGAAACCGGTGAAGTGATCGAGAAGCGCGACGTTCCCCCCGAATACTTCGGTGAGGGCATCGTGAATTGGAACAACCACTTGGTGAGTCTCACCTGGCAGTCGCACGTCGGATTCGTCTACGACCTCAAGTCTTTCAAACCGGAACGGCGATTCGAGTACGAGGGAGAGGGGTGGGCGCTCACGCAGGACGGCACGCAGATTTACATGAGCGACGGCACACCCGATATTCGCGTGTTGAATCCGCAGACTCTCAAGTCTACGCGGCGCATCCACGTGACGCTCGAGGGGAAGCCGATCCCCAACCTCAACGAGCTCGAATGGGTGAAGGGCGAGCTTTACGCCAACGTGTGGCAGACGAACTGGATTCTGCGCATCGACCCGCGCGATGGCCACGTTCTGGGTGCCATCAATCTCGCGGGCCTGCTCGGCAGAGCCGACTTCGTGCCCGGTCAGACCGACGTGTTGAACGGAATCGCCTACGACGCAGCCGGTGACCGGCTTTTCGTGACCGGCAAGAACTGGCCCAAACTCTTTGAAATCAAACTTCATGACGCCGGCAGTGCGTCGATTCCGTAGCCGCGGGCGACGGATCTCCTACAGCACCTCACGAGCATTCCCTACAGACAATTTCTGCGTCCGTTGCTGAAATGCAACACGAAACGTAGGGGTCGTTGTTGATCCCTTACGTGTATCGGCTGAATCGCAGTTAATTCGTCTCGGCCACAGCGGCCACACAAGCGAGCCCATTGTGTTGGGTTTTCGCAAAACCATGGAGATCTACGGTATGAAGCGTGCTTTTGTTTTGAGTTTGGCAGCGGCCTCCGGGACCGCGGCCTTGGCGATATCGTCTGGCGCGTCCGCCGACAACGCGGCAGGTGCGGACACGACAGGCACGGGGACCAACGGCGTGGCTTGGTACATCAGCCCGATGCTGCAGTACAGCGTGCAGGACGGCGACCCGCAGTTGAAGGATAACTTCGGCTACCAGGCCGGTATCGGCATCAGCTTGCCGCATGAATGGGCGGTTGAGGGTGACTTCAGCCGGGGTGAGTTCGACATCAAGGGCACCGACGCGACCCGCCAGCTGACCGGTTACTCGATCGATGTCATCAAGAAATTCTTTCCGGAAGACCTCATGCAGCGTGTGATGCTGCAGCCGTACGTGCTCGCCGGGGGCGGCGAGATGACCGATCGGACCAGCGCTCCGGGGTTCGGCTCCGACAACTTTCACACCTTTCTCGCGGAGGCCGGCGTCGGGGTGCTGACCGGGATCGGCAGGCAAGACGGCTCCACGCGCGTCCAGCTCCGGACGGAAGCGAAATACCGGTTGGAATTTGCCAGCGCCGATAGGTACGGCGTGAAGGATCCGTCGGGAATCGTCTTCGGCGTGGGCGTGCAGATGAACTTCGGCGAACGGGATGAACGGCCGCCGGTCATCCATACGGTCGAGAAGGTGGTCGAGAAGGAGGTCGTGCGGGAAATCCCGGCGCCCCCGCCCCCGCCCCCGCCGCTGCCGCCCCCGCCGAAGGGTGACATCAGGCTGCAGGGTGTGACCTTCGCAACCAACTCGGCGAACTTGAACTCGGAGTCCAACGGGGTACTCGATACGACGGCAGCGTCGCTCAAGCCGTATCCGAACGTGGTAATCGAGGTTCGTGGCTACACCGACAGCGTAGGATCGGCCAGCTACAACTTGAAACTGTCGCAGGAGCGGGCCGAGACCGTCATGCAGTATCTGCAGTCCCACGGCTTGACCAATCAGATGGCGGCCAAAGGGTACGGTAAGGCCGATCCGATCGACAGCAACACCACCAAGGAAGGACGGCTCGCGAATCGTCGCGTGACCTTGCACATCGTCGGGGGCGACGGCTCCTAAGCCCCAGCCGGCGGCCCAGCCAGCCGGCTCTTGCCATCAGGGCCCCGAGCGCCAAGCGCCCGGGGCCCTTCTTTTTTGTTCGGTCATCGCACCGCTGCAATTGCCCGCTGTTGCGCTTAAGCATCAACAGGTACCCCGGGCAAAAAAACCGTCTACACCCTTTTTAACAAAAAAAAATATGTCTATACTGTTTTTCACAAGGGATGCAGCCCTGGTTTAGAAGGCCACGGAGCCACGGATCAGCCAGGCTGTTGTTATTTTTGAAACCATTAGTCGCTGATCTCGCCGCTGACGCCTGTCGCTGGGCTTCACGCTGCCGGTTCAGTTGGGAGAACGCTACATGCCTGATCCAGTGAACTGTCCCCACCCTGTCCCGAATCCCCTGGTACGAACCGCCGTCCGGCAAGCGCTGAATGGCGCCATGCTGAGCGGCGCGGTCGCCGCCACGTTCGGCGTGGGTACCGCGCACGCTCAACAGGGTCCGGAAGCGACCGCCTCGACGGAGCCTGAGCTCCAAGAGGTTGTGGTCACCGGTTCGCGCATCAAGCAACCCTCGCTCGAGGCCGTGAGCCCGGTCACCACGGTCACCGCCGCGGATATCGCGCAAGTCGGCACACCTCGCATCGAGGACATCCTGAACCAGCTGCCGCAAGTCGTCGGCGATATGGGCTCGTCCTTGGCCAATGGCGCAACCGGCGCCGCGACCGTGAGCTTGCGTGGCCTCGGTTGCCAGCGCACCTTGGTTCTCGTCAACAACCGGCGATTGATGCCGGGCGATCCGACCGAGGGCGGCACGTCGTGCGCGGACCTCAACCAGATTCCTTCGGACCTGGTCGAGAGCGTCAGCATTCTGACGGGCGGCGCGTCTGCGGTGTACGGCGCCGATGCGGTCGCGGGCGTGGTCAACTTCAAGATGAACGACCACTTCGAGGGTGTTCAATTCGACGCCAACGACGGCTTCTACAATCACTCGCAGCACAATGGCGGGGCGGTGGCTGACCTCCAAGCAGCGGGGTTCAACGTCCCGACCGGTTCGGTGACCGACGGCCAGACCGCGGATTTCACCGTCCTCATGGGTTCGAATTTCGATGATGGCAAGGGCAACGCGACGGCCTACATCGGCTACCGGCACACCGATCCGGTGCTGCAAGGGACCCGCGACTTCTCGGCGTGCTCGCTCACCTCGTCCGGCCCGGCGCGCGTTTGCGGCGGCTCGGGTACGACGTTTCCCACGCGCTTTTCTCTGCCCACCGGAAGCTTTTCGGTCGGCCCCGGCGGCTCACTCGTGCCCACCTCGTCACTCCCGGCGAACGGCCTGTTCAATTACGCGCCGCTCAATTACTTCCAGCGGCCCGATGATCGCTACACAGGTGGTGCGTTCGCACACTACGACGTGACCGATCACGCCAAGGTGTACTTGGAGTTCCAGTTCATGGACGACCGCACCTACGCGCAGATTGCGCCGAGCGGCGCGTTCACCGGCGCGGGGCTCGCCACGACCAATGGCATCCCCAACGGCGCCTGGGCGATCAACTGCAGCAACCCGTACCTCAGCGCCGCGGAGTTCGGCGCCAGCGGATTCAACTGCCCGGGCGTGCATAACGCGGCGAACACCAACATCGTGGACGTAACCTTCGGGCGCCGCAACGTCGAAGGCGGCGATCGAACCGATGACTTGGGCCACACCTCTTACCGCACCGTGCTCGGCGTGAGTGGCGATATCAGCGACGCATGGAATTACGACACGTATTTCCAGAACGGCGTCACACGCTTCTCCGAGGAGTACTCGAACGACGTGTCGAAGCTGCACATGGCGAACGCCCTGCAAGCGGTCACCAGCGCAACCGGGCAGATTATTTGTGCCGCCAACGCCACCGGCAACAACGCGCCGGGTTGCGTGCCCTGGAACATCTTCAGCCCGGGCGGCGTGACCCCGGCAGCGCTTGCCTATATCTCGGTTCCCGGCGAGCAAAAAGGCTACACCCAGGAGTTGGTCTGGGAAGGCGATTTGACGGGCGACCTCGGCAAGTGGGGTTTGAAACTACCCACGGCCAACACCGGCTTGGGCATCAACGTCGGTGCCGATTGGCGCCAGGAAAAGGCCCAGCTGCTCCCCGACTATGAATTCATCAGCAACGACCTGGCCGGTCAGGGCTCACCGACACTGCCGACCTACGGCGCCTTCACGGTGTGGGAGGCTTATGGCGAAGCGCGTATGCCGCTCCTCGAGGATCAGCCGTTCGCGAAGTCCTTGGACGTAGAGGCCGGTTATCGCTTCTCGGAATACTCGCTCTCGTTCGGCTCCACCAACACCTGGAAGTTCGGTCTGCAGTGGGCTCCCGTGCAGGATGTGCGCGTGCGAGCGATGTACAACGTCGCAGTTCGGGCACCGAATATTCAGGAGCTCTATCTGCAAGAGCGCGTGCAGCTCGATGGCACCAGCGATCCTTGCGCGAGCCCCACCGGCTCGGCCCCCTCGGCATCAGCGGCAGCCTGCGCTCATTCGGGTGTCACCCCGGCCGAGTACGGCAACATCGTCAATAACCCCGCGAACCAGTACAACGGCCTCGAGGGCGGCAACACCAACTTGAAGCCCGAAACCGCGGATACGACGACGCTTGGCTTGGTGTTCACGCCGCAGTTCCTGCCGGCGTTCAACGCGACCCTCGACTACTACGACATCAAGATCAAGAACGTCATCGGTACATACGGCGCCAACTTGATTCTGACCAACTGCTTGAACTCGGCCAATCCGCTGTTCTGCAGCCTGGTCCATCGTGCGCCGAACACCGGCACCGCCTCGAGCGGCTCGCTGTGGCTCGGCACGCTCGGGTACATCACGGACGGCACGCTGAACCTCGGTCAGCTCGAGCAGCAAGGCATCGACTTCGAACTGAACTATCACCAGGATGCGGGCATCATCGGCAAGTTCGATTTCAACCTGAACGGCAACTACAACCTGCACTTCAAGACGACGCCGTACGTCGGTAGTGGAACCTACGATTGCGCCGGCTACTACGGTCCGTCTTGCGGCTCGGACGGTGGCGTATCCCCGCATATCAAGTCGGTGTTCCGGATCAATTACTCGACCCCGCTGCCGGGCTTGGACTTCTGGGCCAAGTGGCGCTTCATCGGACCGGTCAAGGTGCAGAACTTGAGCCAGAATCCGCTGCTTGCGGGCCCCGTGGATCCCATCCAGGGCATCGGCAATCAAGTGCCGGGCTTCAACTACATCGACTTGGGCGCTTCCTACACGGTCTCCAAGCACATTACGGCGCGCGTCGGTGTCAACAACGTTGCCGACAAGGATCCGCCGATCATCCAGGCCTTCTACGGTACGTCGGTGCTCGACAGCGGCAACACCTACCCGGAGACCTACGACTGGGGCGGCCGGTACCTCTTCGCGAACCTCACCGTGAACTTCTGATCCGGGAGGCAGAGCGTCGATTCGAAGGCGGGCTTAGGCCCGCCTTTTTTTTGCGGATTGCCACTGCGCGACCGAGGAGGCAGTATGAGGCATCATGATGGCCGCCGCCGATAGCCAGCGTATTTCCGAGCTGATCGAGTCGGCCGATCGCGCGCAGGCGCAGAACCGCGGCGGTGATGCGGCGCGGCTGCTCGCGGAGGCGCGTGCGCTTGCGCCTTCCGATCCCCGCGTGTTGAACGCCCTCGGCCTGCAGGCGCTGCGGAACATCGATGTCCCGAGCGCGCGTGCGCTGCTCGAGCAGGCGGTGGCACGGGAGCCGCACGAACCGGTGCTATGGATCAATCTGGCGCAATGTCGGCGCGCCCAGGGTGACGCGGCCGGCGAATTGGCCGCGCTCGACCAGGCGCTCGCGCTGCAGCCGCGCCACTACCCGGCGCTGCTACAGAAGGCGATGTGCGTCGAGCGCCTGGGAAAGCAGAAGCAGGCGGCCCATCTGTACAATTTCTTCCTGCACTGCGTGCCGCCGCCCGCGCAGCGGCCGCCCCAGCTCAAGCCGGCGATCGAGCACGCCGAGCGCATCGTGAGCGCGGATCGCGCCGCCTTGGGGGCGCTCATCGAACAGCGTGTCGGCGCGAGAAATCCCCAGGACGCGCCCGCGCGCTTCGATCATTGCATCGACGTACTGCTCGGCCGCAGGCGCGTATACACCTCGCAGCCCACGTTCATGCATTTCCCGAAACTCCCGGCGATCGAGTTCTTCGAGCGCGAGCAGTTTCCCTGGCTGGACGCGCTCGAGGCGGGGACAGAAGCAATACGCGAGGAGCTCCTCGCCGTGCTCGCAGACCCCGGAAGCGACGAGGAGATCGTGCCGTACGTCGACTATTCCAACGACAAGCCGCTCGATCAGTGGCGTCCGCTCAACCGCTCCAAGCAGTGGAGCGCGTACTACCTGCTCAAGGACGGCGTGCGGATCAACAGTCACCTGGCGCGCTGCCCGCGCACGGCGGCGCTGCTCCAGGCGGCGCCGCTTGCCGACGTCCCCGGACAGGCGCCGACCGCGTTCTTCTCAATGATCGAGCCGCGCACGCGCATTCCGCCGCATACCGGGGTCACCAACGCGCGCCTCGTGGGTCACGTGCCGCTCGTGATTCCCCCCGGCTGCGGGTTTCGGGTGGGCTCCGAGACGCGGCAGTGGGAGCTCGGCAAGGCGTGGGTGTTCGACGATACGATTGAACATGAGGCGTGGAACGACAGCGACGAGCCGCGCTACATTCTGCTCATCGACCTGTGGAATCCCTACCTCACCGAAGCGGAGCGGGAGTGGGTTCGGAAGGCCACGGCGGCCATTGCGGAGTACGGGCATGAGTGAGGCGTGCATGATTGACACGAGGTTTCTCCTCTGCGCAGCCGTGCTGCTCGGTGCCGGCGTCGCGCCGGTGCAAGGATCGACTCCCGATCCGCTGGCCGCACAGATCCAGCACTGCGCGTCGCTGACCGCCGGGCGCGCCCGACTTGCGTGCTACGACGCCCTGGCGAGTTCCGCAGGCGTGAACCCCGTTGCTCCGCAGACGGCTGCCGCGAGCTCGAGCACCGCCGCGGCCGTTGTTGCCGAGCAACGCGCAGCAGCGCCGCCGAAGGCCGAGGAGTTCGGCGTGCACAATGGGCCTTTGGAGGCGAAGCGAGGCCCGGTGCGCGAGAAGCACATGCTCGCGGCCGTCGGCACCGTATCTCACCGGCCCAACGGCGAACTGGTCGTGAAGCTCGACAATGGACAGGTTTGGGCTCAGCTCCAGCCCGCCGCCTTTCCGTTGAAGGTCGGAGAGCAGGTGGAGATCGACGTGGGAGCGCTCGGCTCTTATATCCTATGGTCTCCATCGAACCGGCGGGCCACGAAAGTCACCCGCATCGACTGATGCCCTGATGAGCACTCCCGATCTCGATACGCTGGCGCGCCTGGCAGCGGAAGATTTGCAGAAGGACCACGTGGCGGCTGCGGAGGCGAAATGCCTGCGCGCGCTCGGCATCGATCGCGAGCACGAGAACAGCTTGACGGTGCTCGGCATGGTGCTGCAGGCGCAGGGGCGCCACGATGACGCCATTCGGGTATTCAACTCGCTCACGCTGAAGCAGCCCTCCTCGGCCCGTCACTGGGAGAATCTCGGCATCGCTTACCGCGGCGCGAGGCGCTACGACGCAGCGCTCTCCGCCTTCGCGCGCGTGCTGGCGCTCGGACCAGGGTCGGCCGTGATGCTCTACAACTTGGGTCTCGTGCACGCCGAGCTGCTCGATCTGCCGTCCGCACACGAGGTGCTTTCGCAAGCCCGCGTACTCGCGCCCCGCGATGCCTGGACTTGTATAGCGTTCGCCCGGTGCAGCTATGACCTCGGCGACTTCGAGAGCGCCAGACATGCGCTCGAGGGGTGGCAGGAACTCGAGAGCCTCACGCCCGAAGCGCTCGCCGAGATCGCCTACCTGCTGACCCTCATGGGTCAGGTCTCAGCGGCGCAGCCTGCGATCGAATCGCTTGCATCGCAAGCGCCCCTGGGACGCGCGGCGCTCACGCAAGCGAATGTGCTCGAGCGATTGAATCGACTCCCCGAGGCGCGCTCGGCGCTGCAGCGCGCGCGATTCGGCAGCGGCGTTTCGGGCTCCGACCCCGATTTGTTGCTCGCGGGAGCCGTGCTTGCGCAGCGCGAGTCGAATCACGCCGAGGCCCGCGATCTGCTCACGCAGGCGCTGAAAGATCATCAGACGTTCTCGCTGCGGCACAACCTCTTGTTCCCGCTCGCGGCATCGCTCGATGCGCTCGGGGACTACGAGGGCGCGTTCGCCGCAATGGGCGAGGCGCACCGCTCGCAGGTCGAGTATCTCGCGGCCGCTCTCGGCAGAAGTCCGGACGCCGAATCCCCGACGATGCAGCTCACTCAGCGCGGCGTCGAGCCCGACGAGGCCAAGGATTGGATCGACGAATGGGCGCCGGCGAAGGAGCAAAGTCCTGTATTCGTGGTTGGATTTCCGCGCTCCGGCACGACGCTGCTCGAGGTCGCGCTCGATGCGCATCCGGCGCTCAAATCGATGGACGAGCAACCCTTTCTCGCGCGCACAATCGATCAGATGCGCACGCTCGAGCTCGACTACCCGGCGGACCTCGGCAAGCTCACCAGCGACCAGCTCACGCTGCTGCGCTCGCAGTACTGGAAGCGGGTCGACGCACAGGTCTCCCTCGACGCGGGCCAGCGGCTGGTCGACAAGAACCCGCTCAATCTGTTGCGCCTGCCGCTGATCCGACGCCTTTTTCCCAATGCTCGCACGGTGCTCATCACGCGCCACCCGTGCGATGTGATCATGAGCTGCTTCATCCAGCACTTCCGCGCGCCGGACCTCGCCATGCTCTGCCGCGACCTCAAGACGCTCGCCGGGAGCTACCGGCGCTCTCTCGATTATTGGTATGTGCAGCAAGCGCGCCTCGGTGCGGTCACCTTCGAGATCCGCTACGAGACGTTGGTGAAGGATCTCGAGACGCAGCTGCGCGCGCTGGTTGGCTTTCTCGACCTGCCTTGGGAACCGGCGATGCTCTCACCGGCCTCCCGCGCACGCGCGCGCGGATTCATCAGCACGCCGAGCTACACCCAGGTCATCGAGCCGATCACGTCACAGGCGATCGGGCGCTGGCGCAATTATGAGCCGCATCTGCGCGAGGTGCTGCCGATGCTCGCGCCCTATCTCGAGCGCTGGGGCTGAGCTGCGTTCGAGCCTGGCAGCGCATCGAAGGCGATCGTGGTGCGCGGGCTCTCGCCGTGGATTGCCGTCGTGCCATGCCACATATAGGACGGAAAGAGCACCAACGTTCCCGCCTCGGGCTGCACCATGAAATCCGGTATGACCGACGGCACGGGGTAGCGCGGCTCGCCGAACTTGAGCCAACCGGATCGCAGCTGCTCGTCCTTCACCTCGTCGGGCACCGAGACGTAGTAAGCCGAACTCAGCCAGCCCTTGGGGTGCACGTGGTTCACGTGAAAGCCGTCGCGGCGCAGTTGGATGGACCAGCTCTCGGCAATCTGTGCGACGCCGGTATTTCGCTCTGTGAACGGATGCGCCGGCTGCCTGCCGACCTCCGAGAGGTAATGCTGGACGGCGGTCTCGAACGCCTGCAGCGCCGCCTGAATCACAGGATCGGGGTCTCTCACGAGATTGCGGGTCGTTTGGCTGCCGTGCCGTAGACTCTGCTCGAGTGGATGCGTCGCGAACACATGTCGCGCTTCGAGCGCTTGTAACAACGCCGCATTGAAGTCCTTCATCGAAGACCAGCCGCGCGGCGTCTCGAGGCGGCAACCCCGCACCAGGCGCTGATAGTCGAACAGCTCGCCATACCGCGGCCGGCCCATGAGCCGTGCGACGATGGCCTCGTGAGCGATCCAGTTCTGCGCGCTCGGCTCCTGCGTGCGCTTCGCGAGTATGAACGGCAGTGCCTCTTCGGGACGTGCCCGCGCCAGCAGCACCGTGACGAGCAAATCGATGGCGCCCGAATTGCGCGGTTCGGCTCCCACGGCCTCCAGCGCTTCGACTTCGGCTTCCTGGAGCCGATCCTGTTCGAGCAGCACGTAGGCGAGCTGGGTTCGAAACCGCGGCAACGACCCGTGCGTCTTCAGCACATCGCGAATGCGCGTCTCCGCGCGCTCATAGAGACCCGCTCTGAAGAATAGGTTCGCCAGTGCCAGGTGCAGCTCAAGATCATCCGGCGCCGCGCGCGATGCCTCCTCCAGACTGCGCGCGAAGAAGGGATCTCGGCGCATGAATCGCAGGCGCGCGAGATTCGCCTGCGCATCGGCGTGGCGCGGGCGCTCGGCCACCGCACGGACGTATTCCTGCTCGGCCTCCTCGGGACGATAAAGCAGCATCAATGCACGCGCCCGGGTGAAGTGCAGCTCGAACTTGGGCACACCGAGCGCCTGCGCGCGCTCGAGTGTGGCGAGCGCTTCCTCCGCCCGCTCCATCTGCACGAGCAACGAGCCAAGATTGTGGTGCGCGGTACCGTAATTTGGTGTGAGCTCGAGCGCGCGCCGATACGCCTGCTCGGCCTCGAGGAGTCGGCCCTGATTCGTGAGCACGAAGCCAAGCAATGACCAGCCCTCCGCCTCGCGCGGCTCCTCGGCCAGCGAGCGGCGCGCCTCGGTCTCGGCCTCCGCATGGCGGCCCAGATCGTCGAGCGTCAGCGCCAGCTGGTGGCGCGCCTTGCGCGCTACCGGGAACCGTGAGAGCACCGCACGATATTCGGCTTCCGCCTCGCTCAGCCGCCCCTGCCGCCGGAGGAAATTCCCGAAATTCACCTGAAACTCATGATTGGCGGGCTCGAGCGAGAGACTGCGGCGCAGCAGCGTCTCTGCGTCCACCGGCAGGCCGAGTCGAGCGCGCGCGAGGCCGAGCAGATGGGTGGCAGCCGGTTGGTCCGGCACCGCGGCGAGCACCGAGCGGCAGGCCGCGGCGGCCTGCTCGTACTCTCCCTGCTGCAGCAGCACACCGGCGCGGGCCAGTGCGCCCTGGAGCTCGGACGCCGTACCGATCACGCGCCGCGCCCCGGGCTTTGATAAAAGCAATTAATTTTCATGGTTTAGATTCACGAACCGGCCGCGGATCGGCGCTCTTTCGGGACCGGCGCAATACTATATCACCCCTCCCTGGGGCCGCCTGGCTGGCTCCGGCCACGCGGCGCTGCTAATCTTGGCGCGTGATTTCTCGCTCCCTTCGCCGATGCCAATGCGCGAGCTTCGCGCTTGCGGCCGCAATGCCGTTACTTGCCGCCGGATCGAGGGCGCAGCAAGCCCCCGCACCGGTGCTCATCGAGCTGTTCACCGCAGAAGGGTGTTCCTCCTGTCCGCCGGCAGATCAGTTTCTCGGGCAGCTCGACAGCGCCCAGCCCATCCGGGGCGCGCATCTCATCGTGCTCAGTGAGCATGTGGATTACTGGGATCGGCAGGGGTGGCCGGATCCCTACGCGTCGAACGCATTCACCGAGCGCCAAGTGGCGTACGAGCGCAGGCTCAAGGTCAGTGAGCCGTTCACGCCGCAGTTCATCGTCGACGGCACGGTCGACATGCGTCTCAGCCGTCGCGAGCGGATCAGCGGACAGTTGCTCGCCGCCGCGGCCGCCGCGAAGATCCCCGTCAGCATCGAGTCACTGCATGTCGACAGCGGTGCCAAGCCCACGCTCAGCGGCGTGGTCAGCGTGACCGGGCTGACCGGTGAGCGCCCCTGCGAGCTTTTCCTGGGCGTCGCCCTCGACCATGCCGATACCGAAGTGCTGCGCGGCGAGAACCGCGGCCGGCATCTCACGCACGTGGCGGTGTTGCGCGAGCTCGTGCGCGTCGGTGCGGTGGCGCCCGGCGCCGCCTCGCACCAGCCGTTCTCGCTCGAGCTTCACCAGGGTCTTGACAGCGCACCCCTGCGGGTCATCGCTTTCTTACAACAGCCGGGGCCCGGTGCGGTGCTGGGAGCCGCCGAGCAGACCGTCGGTGACACCTCGGGCGCGGTTCGTTAGTATTGCGCGAACTTCCCGGAGATCGTTCATGACTCATCGCACGGCGCTTTTCGCATCGATCATGCTCGTGGCCAGCCTCCCGTGTGGCGCGCAGCCGCCGGTTGCGCCTGCTGCCCCTGCCGCCACACCCGCTGCCCCGGCCACGTCGCCCGCTGCCCCGGCCTCACCTGTTGCCGCTCCCTCGGCAACGGCCACGCCGGGCGCCAACAGCGACTCCGCTGCACCGGGCTCGAAGCCCGCGAGTTCCGCGACGGACGCCGCCGCCGAGCCATCCCCGGAGGTCCTGAAAATGGCCCGGCACGAAGGCTTCAAGCCGAAAAAAGGCCACGACGGAGTTACGAAGTTTTGCTCCACGGGTGCGGCGATCGGCACGCATTTTGTCAGCGAGACATGCGTCGATGAGGGAGAGCTTCGGACGCTCGCCAGGCAGCGAGAGGACCAGCGCAATCTATTGCGTCAGCCGGGTGCCTGCGTCGGCGGCTGCAGCGGTCATTGATCCGCTAGCGCGACCACATCCGCTGCAAATTCGAGATCACGTATTCGAGCTGGGTGCGGTTGCGCCAATCCATCTTCAACCCCTCGAGCGAACGAACTTCACTTAATGTGTACAGCAGATCGCGTTGCAGCTGATCGGGGATCTGACTTTCGACGAAGGTGATGACCACCAATCGTTCGCCGGCGGTCACGGGCATGACCTGATGGACGGTGGTGGAGGGATAGAACACCGCTTGCCCGGGCTTGCCCTTGATGCGCATGCTTTCGGAACCCAGATAGGCGACCAGTTCCCCGCCCTCATAGGTTGCGGGATCCGATATGAACAGAGTGCAGGACACGTCGCAGCGCATGGGCTGCTGTCCGCCTGGAAGAAATGCCGTATCGACGTGCGGCCCGTAAGTCATGCCGACACCGTACCGGCAGAGGGTTGGCAGGGCCACACGCTGGGGAGCGACGAAATTTCTCGCCTGCTCGTTTCGCTGCAAGGCGGCCAGGGCGAGCTGCGACGCCTTTTGAGCCAACGGGTCGGTCGCATCCGCGATGACATTGTTCTTGGAGGTGTTGTGCGGGTTGGTCAGCCGGCCGTCGACGAACTTAGCCTGCGCCGCAATCTCCCTCAGGGACTGGATCTCGGCTGCGGTCAGAAAATTGTCGATCAGCAGGAACACGCGTGAAGTATACCAAGGCCGAGTGGCGGAGACGGGTCGAGAAGCGGGTCGGATACGGCATGGCTGTAATTTAAAAAGGCTCGAGCGGGACCGTTCGGTAATAATCTTCCGGTTCGCCGGGTCTCATACCCGAGCAGCGATTTTGCTGCGCGCTCATTACAAAAGGAACAGGGTTATGCAAATCAATAAAGCGTCGGGTGCCGCGCTGGCGGCGGCGGCGGCGTTGTTGTTCACCTCCGGATTCGCGAGTGTGTCGGTCGCCGCCGACTCGGACTCGTCCACGGTCAAGTGCACCGGGGTGAATTCCTGCAAGGGTCACTCGGATTGCAAGTCCGCCAAGAACAGCTGCAAGGGCAAGAACAGCTGCAAGGGCCAGGGCTTCACCAAGATGTCCCAGTCTGACTGCGATGCCGCCCAGGCGAAGATGAAGTCCGGCAGCTGATTTCGAAGTAACAATGGAATCAAGGGCCGGCTGCGTAACGGCGAATAGCGCCTACGCATCCGGCTCTTGGATGTCATGAAACTGCAGGGATTCGGCTTGGGGCTTCGGCCCGTCCATTACGGCGCTCTGCTGCGCGAGAGCCACGCCATCGATTGGCTCGAAATCATCAGCGAGAACTACCTCGTGCCCGGGGGTCAGGCGCTGCATTATCTCGAGCGGATTCGCTCGAAATTTCCGGTGGTGATGCACGGCGTATCGCTCTCCATCGGCAGCACCGATCCGCTCGATCGGCGCTATCTGGCCGATTTGAAGCAACTGGCGCGGCGCGTGGAGCCCGCATGGATTTCCGATCATCTCTGCTGGACGGGAGTCGAGGGGCGCAACGTCCATGACCTGCTTCCGCTGCCTTACACCGAAGAGGCACTCGCCGCAGTGACGGCGCGCGTCGGTGAGGTACAGGACTTCCTCGGACGGCAGATTCTTCTCGAGAACGTATCGAGCTATCTGAGCTACCGTGACTCCGAGATGACGGAGTGGGAGTTCGTGAGCGAGGTTGCCCGGCGCGCGGACTGCGCCCTGCTGCTCGACATCAACAACATCTACGTGAGCGCGGTCAATCACGGATTCGATCCGTTGAGCTACCTGCATGGCGTGCCCAGAGAGCGTGTAGGGCAATTCCATCTGGCCGGCCACAGCGACATGGACGGGCACTTGATCGACACGCACGATCATGCGATCGCCGCGCCGGTCTGGGATTTGTACGCCCAAGCGGTCGAGCACTTCGGAGCGGTGCCCACCATGATCGAGCGCGACGACAACATTCCCGAGCTCGGCGAGCTCGTGGCCGAGCTCGACTTGGCGCGCCGGGTAGCGTCCGGCGAGACGCGCGAGGCGGCTTGATGGGCCTCTTGGAACTACAGCGCGAACTGCAACGCGATCTGCTGGGCGAGAAGAGCACGATCGCCGGCGCCCTCGTCGATGCGCCGCCGCTGCCGGTGCAGGCCCGGCTCGGCATCTACCGTCATGCGTACCGCGCCCGGCTGATCGAAGCTCTCGACGAAGAGTATCCGATCCTGCACTGGCTCCTGGGCGACGAGACCTTCGAGAGCTTGGGCAGGCTGTTCGTCGAGACGCATCCGTCGGAGCATCGGTCCATTCGCTGGTACGGGCGCGAGCTTGCCGACTTCGTCGGAGCGACGGCGCCATTCGCCGATCAACCCATCCTCGCGGAAATCGCACGGTTCGAGTGGACGCTGGCGGAAGTTTTCGACGCCGCCGACGCCGGCGTGGTGGATCGAGCCGCGCTGCGGGCGATTGATCCCGAGCGCTGGGCGACGCTGCGTTTCGCCTTTCATCCGTCGCTCCGGCGCATGGTTCTCGCGTGGAATACGGTGGCCGTTTGGCAGGCGGGGAGCGCCAAACAGGATTCTCCCCTACCGGAGCGTTCGTCAGAACCAGTGCAATGGCTGTTGTGGCGGCAGAATTTCAAGAATTATTTTCGCTCGCTGGATGCGATCGAGCGCGCGGCGCTGGATGCGGCGGTCGCGGGCGGCACTTTCACCGAGCTCTGCGAATCGATTGCCGCGCAGGTCCCCGAAGCGGATGTCCCGCTGCGCGCCGCCACTCTGGTTGCCCAGTGGGTGGACGGCGGACTCATCGCGTCGATCTCGACGTAGCAGGCGGCGTCACGCCCGCACACGTCAGGCTCCCGGCCGCCCCAGTGCGGCGGCCGGAAACCTTCAGTGCAGGTCAGAGAAGATCGCCGGTCGCGCCCATCATGTCCTTGCGCAACAACGGGATCGGCGGACCACCGTAGGAGAGGAACTTGTCGTGAAAGTCATGCCATAGCGCGTGATCGTCGCCGGACGGAGTCGCCGCTGCGCCACCCCCCGCTGCGCCACCCCCGGCCGCGGCATTCCCGGCCGCGGCGCCACCCGACGCGCGCGTCTTCGCAATCCAATCGGTGCGGAGCTTTCTGATCATGAGCTTGCCGAGGGTGTAGTTGAGGTACGCGGGATCGTAAGTGCCGCGCGCAGCCTGCTGCCGCGCGTTGCCGGGATCCTGGAATGCTTGCTCGTGGAACATCTTCTCGGATTGCGCCACAGTCATCCCTTCGGTCTGCAGTCCGATCGAGGAGAGCAGGCGCACGTCGCGCAGCAAAGCATCGCGGATCTGCCCGATGTGCATCTCGGGATCACCCTTGCCGAGCCCCTCCTCCCACATCATCTCCTCTGCGTAGTGCGCCCAGCCCTCCGCGAACGCGTACCCCACCCAGAGCCCCTCGAGCTTGTCTGGATTGGAGTTCGAGTGCAGGAACTGCAGGAAGTGGCCGGGCCATACTTCGTGCGCGGAGGTGAACAGGAGCGTGGCCTCGCTCGGGATGTACTCGGCCTGCTCCGCCTTGGTCCATTTGGGATTCGGGGGGGCGATGTTGTAGGTCGCGGTGACGCCGGTCTCGTACGGTCCCGGAACTTGGATGAACGCGGCATTCTCGCGGTTGTAGGGCGGCGCCTCGGCGACCAGCGCCTGTTGGTCGCCAGGAATGCTGGCCACGTTGTTCTTCTGAACGAAGTCCCGCAGCATGGTGAGCTGCCGGCGCGCGGCCTCGAGGGTCCCTTCCGACGGCTTCTTCGCGTCCATCTTGGCGACACACGCGGCGAGCGAGCCTTTCGGCAGGTAGGTGTCGCATTCGCTTTTCAGCATGTCGGTGTTGCGCTGAAGGTCCGCCCGGCCCGCCGCCTCGATCTGATCGATCGGCACATCGACCTGCTCGGTGTCCTTGACCATCGCGGCGTAGAGGTCCTTGCCCATGGGAAATTTGTCGTTCGCGGTCTTGCGCAGGCCGATCAGGTAATCCCGCAGGTTCGCCATCGCGTTCGATGCATTGTCGTCGGCCTCCGTCAGGTCCTTCTGCATGGCGGGATCGCTCACCGAGGCGAACACGGGCGCCACGTCCTTCTTGTAGAAATCGACGTAGCCGCCGAAGTTCGAGATCCCTAGCTCGACGTAGCTTTTCGGCAGCGGTCCCTTGAGGTTATCCTGGATATCCTTGGCCATTTTCGGGATACCGCGCGCGTATTTGATGTACGCCTTCATGCGCACATCGAGCGGCGCGTAATTTCGGCTCAGGTACAGGTCGGGATCGACGTTGCCGACGTACCAGTACGGATTGCTCGCCGGGTAGTGCGCCTTCTCGAGCCAGAACAGATCGCGGTCGGCCACGCTCAAGAGATACTCGCGGTCGAAGCGCTCGTTGGGCAGCAAGGGCTTGGGGTCGATCCCGGCGATACGGTCGCGCTCCTCGTGCAGCCGCGCCACCTCGCGCTTCAGTCCGTGCTCGCTCACGTCCGGCAGCTGGCCGTCAAAGTCGTGCTTGCCGGCCTGCGCGGCGAAGAAGGGCTGAGCCGCGAAGTAGCTTTGCACGAAGCCGTTCGCCGCCGCCTGCCAATCCAGGCTGGCCTGGGACGGCGGCCGCACGGCCGGGGCTTTTGCTTGATTGGATTGATTACAGCCGTTCAGGGCAACCAGCAACGCCAGCGGCAGCGCCGCGTACAGTCTCGCCGACAGGACCATGTGACCCCCTTTTTAGTTGTTCGATACATCGTTCGGATCGTCTCGCGCTCCCCCGAGCACGGCGATCATGGTCACAGGATCATAGGCGGAAACGGCCTGCATTGACATATCGGGCCGGTTTGATCATGGTGAAACCTGGACATCACAGGGCGTAAAGCGAAATGAACAAAGTGATCGACATGACGACCGCGTCGGGAGGCGACGAGGTCCGTATCATGACCCTGCAATCGCACATCCTGGCCGAACAAGATCCGCACACACACGCGGGCGGCACGTTCTCCTGGATCATGTCGGCGCTGTCGATCTCGGCGAAGATCATCTCGGACAAGGTCCGCCGCGCCCGGCTGGAGAACGTCCTCGGCAGCGTCGGCGCAGAGAACGTCCAGGGCGAAGTGCAGCAGAAACTCGATGTGCTCGCGAACGACGTATTGATGAAAACCCTGGGCGGCCGGGAGGGAGTGGCCATCGTCGCCTCCGAGGAGAACGAGGAGCCGGTCATTTTGCGCAGCGACACCCGCGGAGTGCCGCGCTACTGCGTGCTGTTCGATCCGCTGGACGGTTCGTCGAACCTCGACATCTGCGGCGGTGTGGGAACGATTTTCAGCATTCTCGCGTACGACGATCGCTCGGTACGCGCGCAGGATTCGCTGCTCCAGCCAGGGACTCGACAGGTTGCGGCCGGGTATGTCCTGTACGGATCGTCGACCATTTTCGTGCTGACCCTCGGCAGAGGCGTCGACATGTTCGTCCTCGATCCGGCCATCGGCGCCTTCATGCGCGTGGAGCGCGACCTCAAGATCCCCGCCGGCAACAAGACCTATTCGGTCAACGAGGGGAACCGACGAAGCTTCCCGGAAGGATACCGGCGCTATCTCGATTGGGCTCAGGAGAACGGCTACTCGAGCCGCTACGCCGGCGCCATGGTGGCCGACGTGCATCGGATCCTCCTCAAGGGCGGCGTATTTTTCTATCCGCCGACGGAGAAAGCCCCGCAGGGGAAGCTTCGCCTGATGTACGAGGCCAACCCGATGGCCATGATCATCGAGCAGGCCGGCGGCAAGACCATGGCCGGGCCCGGTCGTCGCATCATGGAGGTGGAGCCCACCGCAATTCATCAACGCACGCCGGTGATCTTGGGCGCGGCGGATCAGGTCGACTGCGTCCTTGCGCAATTGTAGTTGAGCCGTGATGGCGCCGGCCGGCGCCGCTAATACACCGCGTCTTTCCGGGTGGGCTTCGGATCGGCGTAAGGCGTGGGCGGATCGAACTTGAGCCTCGAGTGCTGGAACGCGGGCAATGACTCGCAGCGGGCCGCGAGTGCCGAAAGGCCCGGATACACCCGCCAGGATTCACCCAACCTGAGCGCATCGCATAAATAAGTGTAGACGCAGGTCGCGGTAATATCCGCCTGGGTCAAGCGGTTGCCGAGGATCCATTGTCCCGGGCCGGTCTGAGCCAGCCGGTCGAGCTCGCTCAGCGCACCGTGCATTTGATGGCGGCACCGCTCCATCCAGGGTTCGTGACGCTTCGTGTCGGGCTTGAACACGATCTCGAACAACTGGTGCAGGCCCTTTTCGGCCGCGCCCAGCGCAATCGCCACGATCCTGAGCGCGTCGCGACGCTCCTTGCCGGATCTCGGCAGGAGTGCCCGCTCCGGTCCCACTCGATCGTCCAAAAAATCCAGAATCGCCGCCGAGTCGATCAGCGACTCGCCGTCGGCCAAGACCAGCGCCGGCACGCGACCGAGCGGGTTGAACTGGCGTATCAGCTCGAAATCCTTGCCCACGGACCAATTGCGATGCTCGAACGGAATCTCGAGCAAGGTCATGCTGACCGCAACCCGCCGTACGAAGGGCGAATCGAACATACCAATCAATATCATGTGAGCCGTTCCTTCAATGTCCACCCTTGACCAGAAGTCCCGCCGAACTCAAGGCCTCGGCCAACTCGATCTCGATACGCTCCGCCTCTGCGCGCTTGATCCGCTGCAAATGCAGCGTGGGTCCCGCGAGCACCTCCAAGCCACGCTTCAGAACGCTGCCCGAAGCGCGAATTCCCGCCTTGTGCTGATCGAAGCGATCCGCCGGGGAATAGTTGCTCATGCCCACGTACACGCCGTACGCGTAGCGCAGCCTGTCGGGGTAATTGAGAAGCACCAGATATATGTTGGACCGTCCTTTGGCCGAACCGCGGAAGCCGAGCGCTATTTCATAGGCGCGCGGCAACCAATCGATGTAGCGCATCGGCAACCAATCCGGTATGCCGGCGGCTGCGCACTTCCACAGCCGCTCTAGCGCTCGCTCGATAGTAATCGACATTTCGCCGCGCATCCACAACTCGTGAATGCAATGCGCGGCCGTCGCGCCATCCTGCGCTGCAAGCGCTCGCTCGAACCGGACGGCGAGCGCGTCGCGCGTTACCCGGGCGAGAGGCCGATCGGCAGGCGATACGTGATCGAGGGTGTTGACCAACAGCGCGATAGTAGCGTGCCGGCTTGCGCGGCGACGCACACCGAAAGATATATCTACGCGGCCGGGGCGGTGTGCGCGCTCCCGGTGCAGAGCTTGATATCCCCGCTCTTGGTGGCGATCCGCACGTTGCCGTGCCCGTCGCCGCTCTTGAAGATCAGCTTGGAGCCGGGCCCGTACTGCGCTTGCGTAGGCTTCGGTCCGAAACAATTGTCAATGGTGCCGCTGAAGGACTGCACGTCGAAATCCGCGCCGGGAGTCGATGCGAACCCGAATCGAATGGTGCCGCTCACCGACTCGCCCTCGATCTCGGCATTTTGCGCCAGCGAATAGTTGGCGGTGACATCGCCCGAGATGCTCTTGAAGCGCCCGCGGGTGAGGCTGCCGAGATCGGCCTGGACCTTGCCCGAGACGGTGGTTACCTCGGCTTCGCCCGGGCCGCCGGTCAGCTGTACATTGCCGCTGATGGTCTTGATCTCGATGCGCTTCGCCGAGGGCGCCGATAGGTGCACCGTGCCCGTCACGGTGTTGACCCGCAGATCGCCGCTTACCTCGCCTGAGATGCTGCCGCTGATGGTTCGAAGATAGGCATCGCCCTGAAGTCCCTGGACCTTGACGCTGGCATTCACCAAGGACGTCGTCAGGCCGCTTTTAGCGGGTACGTGCACGATCAGGTGGATGTCCTCGCTGGAATTGCCATGGATCGAGTACGGCGTCACGTGGATCGTGGTCTTGTCGCCGGAGGTCGACACCCTGACCCGATCCGCGAGATCGTCCGGTTGGCCGGTGACCTCCACTTCCGGGCGATCCCATCCGTCGATCTCGACCGAGCCGGACATCACGTCGATTTCGATGGAGCCCTGCGGGTCGGCGGAACTCGTTTGCTTGAACTCACTCGCCGCGTGCACGATCGACCAGGGAACCATGATCAGGCACAGGGCTGCGGCGATCACCGGGGTCATCAGTTTCGGGGTAACGATCGGCATGGCTAGATTCTCGCTGAGGTAGGTTGTGTGGTGCGTACGACGTCGTCGTACAGATCCAATTCATCGTGCAATGCGCTCGCCAGCAGCTGCTCGAGCACGGGACTGTCCGGCTGAGCCTCGAGGGCCTTGCGGATGTCGTCGCGCGCCTTGCGGATCGAGGCGAGGTCGGCCTCGATCTTGGCGCGGGTGGCGGGGTCGAGCTGCGCCAGCCGTTGATTGAAGGTTTGCTCGAGCTCCGCGCGTGCCGCCAGATAATGGGGATCGCTCGGCTCGCCGAGGCTCTCACCCACGCCGCCCGAGGATGCGGTGCCCGCGGTCGGGGAGAGTTGCACCGCCTGATTCGCCGTGGAGGGCGGCCCGCTCGACGTACCGGGGGCGCTCGCCGTCAGAGGCGGGTGTCCCTGAACCATCACCCAGGCCAGGGCGGCGGCCAGGCACAGACCGGCCGCCGAGGCCGCATACGCCATCCAGGGCACAGCGGACAGACGGGGTGCGCTGCGCGGCGTGCGAACGATGCCGCGAACGACACCCGGCCAGAGATCCCGTGGCGGCTCGATCTCGGGCGACAGCTTCGCCAGCTCCTCATCCAGAGTCACACGCGTCTTCATGATTCCTCCACTCCGAGCGCTGCGCTGAGCAAACCCCGGGCGCGATGCAGTTGAGCCTTGCAGGTGCCTTCCGCCACGCCCAGTACATTCCCCGCCTCCGCGTGGCTGTAGCCGTAGATACCCACCAGCACGAGTACGTCTCGCGCCCCTTCCGGCAGCGCCGCGATGGCGCGCTCGAGATCGAGCGGCGGTGCGCCGCCGTCGGGATCGGGTCGATCCGGCAGTCCCGTCGCCGGCTCGCCGACTTCGTGTGCGCTGCGCAACCCACGACGGCGGGCCATGACGGTGCGGATGGCGATGCGCTGCAGCCAGGTCGAGAAGCGGCTGCGCTTCTCGAAGCGCCCGAGCCCCCGCCACGCCGCCACGAACGACTCCTGCACGCAGTCCTCGGCCGCCTCCCGCTGGCCGGTGAGCCGAAGGCACACGCCATAGAGGCGGGGCGCAAACCGAAGGTACAGTGCCTCGAAGGCCGCGAGATCGCCTTCCGCCGCCGCCTCGATCACGGCCGTTGGCTCGACGTTCTCATCGCTCAGGTCCACCAAGGGCAAGTGCCGTGCCGATCCCACCATGCTTCCCGTTGATTTCACTTGTACCGTTAGAGGAGAGGGGATGGGGAAAGGTTTAAACGGGGCGATCGAAATTCGGCGGCGGGGCCGGCGTCCAGTACCGCCGCGCCCTCGAAACTGTATACAGATTTCGTATTAGACGCTGTCCCGTCCTGGCCGCACGCTTCGCGGATCATGGTCCGCCAGCGCGCCTCCTTCGATCCTCTCATGGCGGTGAACGAGCCGAGGTGGCTGGTCGTGCGGCGCATGGATCAGGGGCTGGTCGAATCGACCTGCCTTGCGCCCCGCGCGGACCTGAAGGCCGCATTCGTGCACGCGCTGGCCGCGTATGCGGATGCCGGGTGGACCCTGGAGCGCTTCTCGAACGATGTGGCTTGCGCGTTTTGTCATCGGACGGACGAGCGGCGGATCATCAGTGTCGAGTGCTTCGATCCGAAAAAACCTACGCCGCAGCGGAGCTTGCGGGCGGGTGGTTAAGACGGTGCGGCACGGGCCGTGCGCGTCGTTGCCGACTCCTTCACGGCCTCTGACGCGCGGCCACGTATTTTCTAAGCGCCGCGTCCATACGTGTCTGCCAGCCCGGTCCCGATGCCCGAAAAAATGCCAGCACTTCGTTCGATATCCGCACCGTGAAGTCCCGATGCTTCCGCATTAAGGACTTCGGCGTGCGTCACCACACGCCCACTCGATTTTTCCCGTACAAGGCATCAGCAACTGATCAAAGACCGGCGAATACCCCATGGTCCGCAGCAGCGCAAATCCCCGGACATCGGCCCGCGGAAAGAGCTCCCGCAATCTCAGCGCCGCCGCCAACAAGGTGCGGCCTTTGGTCACCACGTCATCGATCAGTATGAGATGCGATGACTGCGGCATCTGGCTTGAGTCCACGGATATCGTATCGAAATGAGTCCGTAAGGATGGCCGCGCACCTCTTGCGGCCGTCGCTGATTTGCGGACTGCGCGAACGCGGCGCAGGCCGAACCAAATTCCCTTCCCAAGCCCGTGCTCTCTCAGAGCGACGGCGAGGCGACCACTCGGCGTTGCACGTCCCCAAGCCGAGGGGCTGCTGCCGGGCACCGGAACGAGGATTGCCGCCGCGGGGAAAAAACTTGCGATCGACGAGAATCGTCGCGCCTTCGCATCCGACTGTATCGCCCGATCGACGAGCGTCGTCACGTGGCCTGTCTTGATCGACGCGCACAAAAGCCGCGAGGCCGGCCGTGTGTCGCTCGGCGAATAGACATAGCAGGAGGCAAATGGCAGCTCGCGAATCCGCGGGCTGCTCCAGCCGACAGAGCTCGCCCCGTCATCGGCTGAGATCATCGTCGCGACCCTGTGATCTTGCCGCCTCAGAACGCGCTTCCGCCAATTCCTGGCGTACCCGAAGCCAGTTTTCGCGTGCCTGACGCTGCATGTCGGCGAGGGTCGGTGGCGACACTGTCGGCCCTCGGGCGGGTGGGCTCGTTGCTGCGCGATCCGTCTCGGGTTGTTCACTTCGCTCCTGGCGAGCTTCCTGCCTCAGACGCGCTTCCTCTCTCGCCTGGTACTCGGCGCGTACGCGCTCCGCCACCGGGCTGTAAAATCCGCGGCGCTCGACCTCGTAGGCAACTTTTGGGATCCACAACCGGGGCTCGCGTTCGATTCCCTGCTCACGAAGCGTGCGGTGATCGATCCGTGCGTCGATGTTCGCCTCGCGGAGGGCGCCATTGGTTACGACGGCCCAACGTTCTCTCACATGAAGCAATTCGTTGATGGACGGCCCCAACCCCCGCTCTCTTCTCGAGCTTTCGTTGAGCTCGAACGTGGTTTTGGACCCCAGTCCGTCGAGACCCACCTCGCGCGTCGTCGCCAGCAGGTGCGCATGAAAGTTACGGGGATCGCTCCCGGGGAAGTCCCGTGGCGCATGCACCGCCACGTCGACCGCGAATCGATAGCGGTCTGCAAGCTCCTGTGCGAAGATCCTCGCCAAGCCAACCCGTCCTTCGATGTCGAGTTCCACCGGCAGGGCCACCAGGTACTCGCGCGCCACTCGAGCATTACTGCGACTCTCGGCTGCTTCTGCGGCGTTCCAGAGATTCGCCCGGTCCTTGGCCCAACTCAGGTCCTCTCCGTAGTACTCGGTGGGCACGAGGATTTCCTTGTGCAGGACATCCTGGCGCTCGGTATGGTCGTAGGTGCGGCCGGTGCGCTCGTCTCGAATTCTTTCGCCCGCACGGTAGGCAGCCGCGCCGGGGGCGCTGCTGCCGTTCGAACGTCCGAAGGTCTTCAGATTGAGAAAGTAAGATGCCATTACCGTTCACGAGCCAGCTTCAAATTTGATGAACTGAGGATCGATGGCGTAGCCAGCCGCCGCGACTTCGAGGGCTTCTTGGATCAACAGAAGCTCGATGCTCGAGGCAGCGGCCGGGCTTACCGGCAGAAACGCCCCTTCAGGCTCGCAAAAAAGATCGTGGTCCTCCTGGATCGCGCCGCATTGCGCACAATGGTTCGCCCAGAAGGAACCTTGAGTCGTCGGGCTGACGGCAAAACGGAACATCGGCGCGAGCGCCTGCAGGCGGCACCGGACTTGGTCAGGCAGGGAATCGACGTAGAACAGAAACGCATGCCGGGGAACGCTCTCCCACGTATCCCCTCGGATCGACGACCCGCCGCAGGTCGATTCGTCGTCCTCGTTCATCGATAGAACCTCATGTCCTGGGGGCAGCATCAACGCCACCACACACGTCTTGGAATGACAGTGCGGACAAATGCCCGCGGTTCGCGCGATCAAGTAATGTTGGGAGCGAACATTAATGCCGCTGGACTCGTTACCATCGTTCATGGGTTTCTCCGCAAAGACGAGCGTCGCTCGAAAGCCACTTTCAGCCATTCGGGCGAGGAGGCGGCCTTGAAGTAGCCGGTGAAGTCAGGCAATTGCTCGATTTCCGATGGCATGACCGCCGCCTCCGTCACGTGCTGCTCGCTGGTACTCTTCGAGCGTCGGGAACCGCGCGAGGACCATGCGCCGTCACGGTCGCTGCCGCGCGAGATCTGGCGCCTCAGGACTTCGCGTTCGCCGATCAGCCGGGAGGCGAATTGCGATGTGCCGCCGTTCTCGCTGCCGGAGCAGCGCAATATCAAGGTGTTGCCGCAATTTTCCACAATGGTCTGCGCGTCCTGGGCTCCATAGCAGCCGGACACCTGTGCGATCGATTGAAATCCCAAGACGCAGCGGCCGCCAAATTTTCGAAGGCGTGCGAGAGCATCCTTCAGCCCGTCAATCGCCCCCAATGCGTCGAGCTCATCGATCACAAACCAAAGCCGCTGATCGCGGTTCTCCTCGCCACTCATGGCTTCGAATATTGCGAGCCGCATCCAGGTTGCAATCATCGATCTGAGCGCGGCGATTTGACCCGCCTTGTACGGTATGAACAGCACGCCCGTGGCCGAAGACCTCCGCACCCATTGGCGGACCGAGAACGGAGCCGCCCTTTGACGCTGAACATATTCAAATGCCCCCATCGCGGATACGGCGACCGACCGGATGGAGCCGAACATGCGGGTGTTCTCGCCATCCAGAAATGGCTGCGCCGGAGTTCCGGCGACTATCGGCTGCAATTCTTCCGGGGAGGCGGCCGATAACAGCCGCCATAGCTCGGCTGGGCAGCGGGAACCGCTGTCATTGCGGCGCCGAAGAACCGCGCAAAGAAAGGTGCGCGCGTAGGCACGCCACTCGCTTGCGGATGGATCCCCGCTCGACGGAATCAGGCCGCTCGCCAACTGATCTACGTCGAAGCTGTCTCTTATTTCCGAGAACGGATCCCATTTGACCGACCCGTCCTCGAACGGATTCAGCAGAATGTCGCCGCGATAACGCTGGAAAAAGCGCGCGTAGTAACCGCCATCGGGATCCGCGACGACGGCGCGGTCGCCCCGCGCGAGAGCTGCCGTCAAGATCTCGCGTATAACCGTGGACTTTCCCGTGCCCGTCGTTCCGATGAGCTTGAAGTGCTTGGTCTCATCCCATCGCGGAATCGATACGCCGGCGAGCGTTATGGCGTCGGCATGCGGCACCAAGAGGCGGCTGGAAACCCCGCGGCGCAAAGTTCTGTTCCGGAGGACTACCCCGCGCTTGTGGATTTCCGGCGAGCGCCGACGGAACGCTCGTGCAGCCGCCGCAGCGGCGAGGACCAGTGCGGCGACCGCGAATAGCAAGTTTCGGCTGAGCAGAAGTTCCAGCGCAGCGGGCGCGAGCATCTTCAATATCCCTTGACGACGAAATAATCACCCTTCTCGCCGTACGCGGGCGCCGATTTGTCGATTCGAACGCAGAATCGCGCCGAGTCGCCGCAGCGCCGCCACTCCGCGCGTCCGCCCATCTGCTCCAGCTTTTTCAGGTTGGCCTGGAGCTGGTCGCGGCGACCCCTCAGGGAATCGATCTCGCTGGTGGACGGAAGAGCCCAGTGCATGAAGGCTGCGGGTATCGCCGTCGCCACCAACGCCAAGGCAGCCGCCCAGAGATGTCCTCGTAGGTCCGCAGCTCGCTTCATGCGACGGAGTGCCGCGGCAGCACGGGAACTTTCCGCCGTCAGTTCGGCGAGTTCCTCGGCCAACGTGCGGCGTATCTCCTCGCGGACCACGTCGTCCAGGTCTTCGGTATGCGCCCGCAGCCGCTCGAGATGAGTTTCGGCCAGCTTCTGATGGGTCTGCGCACTCTCCATCAAGAGTCCAAACTTCATGGTGGCGTCATCGATCGGCGCGGCAACTTCACTCATGCGTCCTTCCTTCACTGGCTTTGCCGTTGTCGACGTCGCGGGAACGCTGGGCTCGCGGAGTCCCGGCAACAGTCTCGCCGATTCGATGCCGCTCGCGGAGAGGCTTCACTTGCAGGCGGACCTGGTGCCACTCGGGCTCGGAGGCGCGCTTGAGGTAGCCCGCCAGGTCGGGAAGTTGCTCGATTTGCGAGGGGAGGACCGCGGCCTCGACGCTGCAATGCTGCCCATGAGATATCGATCCGAGCATCTCGGTAAGCCGCCGGCTCTTCGTCACCGTGGTCCGGAGCACTTCTCGATCGCCAATCAGCTGGGATGCGAATCTTGCGGTGCCGCCACCTTCGCTGGCAGAGCATCTGAGGATCAGTGTGTTACCGCAATTCTCGACCAGGGTATGCGCATCACCCTGGCCGTAGGTACTGGAGACTTGGGCGATCGACTGAAAGCCCAAGACGCAACGGCCACCAAATTTTCGCAAGCGCGCGAGCGCGTCCTTGAGCCCGTCGATCTGTCCGAGTGCATCGAGCTCGTCCACGACGAACCAGAGCCGTCGTTCCTTGCCGGCGGGGTCCGCCGTCGCTTCACTCGGGCCGTCCATGGTTTCGAAGACCGCGAGCCGCATCCATCCCGAGATGGCCGACCTCAGGCCGGCAATCTGGCCCGCCTTGTAAGGCATGAACAAAACTCCCGGGCGTTCCTCCGCCACCCAGCGTCGGACCGAGAACGCCTGTCCTTTCTGCTGGGCGACGTACTCGAGCGCACCCACTGCGGAACTGGTCACCGACCGGATGGAATCGAACATGCGGCCGTTGTGCTCCTCCAGGAAGGGCTGCGCGGGGGTGGCGTACACCAGGGCACGCAGCTCTTTTGCGTCGGCAGCCACCAGCAGCCGATAGAGCTCCGCCACGTCGGTCACCCCGGCTTCGCGGGCCTGGCGCGTCATCGCGGTGAAGAACGTCCTCGCGTATCCCCGCCAGCTGCGATCCGATCCGTCCTGATCCGGGATGAGCGAGCGGGCCAATTGGTCCACGTCAGACGGTGTCTTGATCTCGGCGAACAGATCCCACTTGACGGAACGCTCATCGAACGGATTCAGGACCACGTCGCCTCGGCGCGCGTCATAGAATCGATGCATGTAGCCGCCGTCCGGGTCGGCGATGACGGCTCGGTCGCCGCGTGCCAACGCCCGCTCCATGATTTCCGCTATCGCGGTGCTTTTGCCGGTCCCTGTAGTGCCGATGATTTTGAAATGCTTGGTTTCGTCGGACACTGCAATGGGCCGACCGGCGAGCGTGAGTTGGGATGAGTGCTCATGACGGCGCGTACGTGCAGGCGCCGCTGCATCGATATTCATGGACCGCTCCGCGACGACGGCGCCTCGCTGATAGACCTTGGACATCGCCTTGGGCTTTGCAAGTGCCTCCCCTCCCGAATATCCGAAGGCCATGGCGAGCGAGGCGGCAACCGCGCTTTGTACGAACCCATGCGGCGCCGCCCCAATAACGGAGAGTGCGGGACCGGCGAGCCACATGCTTATCCCGACGAGCGCGGTCATCGGCGCGGCAACGAGCGGCGATGGCAAGAGCTTGTGCCAGGCGCCCCCGCTTCGCACCAGTCCCACCGCCATGGAGGCCTGCACCGCGGCGTAGGTCAACAGGGCGCCGTTCCAGCCTTGCGTCATGGCGCTCAGCACGAGATCGACCCGCGTTCGATGATCCGCCGCTTACGTTCCGGGTCGTACCAGATCTCCTTGATGAACCGCTCGTGCGATTCGACCCCGAACTGGATGACGACATCGATCAACAGGTAGAGCAGGCTCTTGATGTCGCTTCGAGCCAGCTCTCTTCCGGCGGGGTTTTGTTTCACGAGCAGCACCAATTGCTCGAAAGCGAGATCGGCGCTGGCCGCGTGAATGCTGGTGATGGAACCCGGGTGACCGGAGTTCACATTGCGCAGGTAGTCGAAGGCCTCCTCTGCGCGCAGCTCGGCCAGCAGAATCCGGTCCGGCTTCATGCGCAGGCAGCACTCCAGGAGCTGCTTTGGCGTGACCCGCGCCACACCTTGATTGTCCTTGGAATAGAACAGGCGCACGTGGTTCGGGTGCCGGTCGAGCACCAGCTCCTGGGCGTCCTCGATGGTGATCAGTCGTTCCTCGGGCGGTATTTCGCGGATCAGGGCTTTGGTCCATGTGGTCTTACCGGACCCCGTGGGGCCGGAGACCAGGATATTCTTGCGGCTGCGTACCGCGAGGCGCATGAACGCTGGGTAATCGGCAGATGCCAACGTCCCGAGCAGTTCCGTTTCCGTGTCATCGAGCACCTGCGTCGCGCGGCGCGTTTGCCGAAAGATGCCGCGGCGCTCCAGGTCATCGATGCTCCATGCCTCATCCGACGGGCGCCGGATGGCGATGGCGACGCATTCGGCCGTGGTGGCGGGCGGCAGTACGATCTGCACCCGCTCACCACCGGGGAGCGAGGCGGAGAGCAACGGCGCGCTCGCGTCGATGCGCTGTTGAGTGGAGTTGGCCACGAGCTTCGCGAATCGCAGACACCAGTCGAAATCTGCCTGCGGCAGGCCATGACATTTCCATCCGCCCCTCGTCTCCACGTAGGCCTCGTGTGGCCGGTTGATGCAAAGCTCCGTCACTTCCGGGTCAGCCAGCAAGGGACCCAAAGCGCCCACCGTAAGAGCCAGGGCGGAAACCGGGGCGGTCCCGGGCCTTGGCGGGCGGCTATCGGGCTTCGGCGCTTCGCAGCTCATAGACCGACCTGAAATCCACGTCGCGCGCCACGAGCACCTGAATGCGGTCGCCATTTCTCTTGGTCACCGTAGGCGCGATGTTTACCGTGCCCTTCAGCACCTCGGTCATAACGCCCTGCGAAGCGGACGGATCGACGATGACGCTGCTGCCGCCGTTGCGCGTGGCAGCGGTCTGAACGGCGCCGTCGACGACGGAGATCAGCATGGCGGCGCCGAATCGCTCCCAGAAATGGCGATTGACTTCGCCGGGAAGTCCGGAGCGTCCCAGCTCATCCGCCCCCGGCGAATCGAGTGGTACTACGACGCCCGTCGGAGTACGTGCTTCGGTCCAGAGCACGAAAACGCGCGCGCTACCCTGCTGCACCTGACCTCGTGTCTCGCCGATGAGCTTGGTGCCGCGCTCGAGCAGCACGACCTTGCCGTCCACGCCGAAGGTGTCCGCCGCCAGGATGCACGTGGTCATGCCGGGGAGCGAGGAGTCGATGGCGGTTTCGAGCGTGCAGTCGATGAACGCCCCCTTGGGCAGCAAAAGCCGTTGCGCCGGCAGGAGTTGCGCGCGCGCTGCCGTCGTCGGCGGCGCCCTCAAGAGCGGTGCCAGTTCTCCTGAGTCGGGGGAAGAGCCTGCGGACGGCGTCGCACGGGCGAGCCCGTCCGTCGCCGATGGCGTGCCGCCGGACGCAGCTGATCCGTTGGAAAACACGACCCCCGACAGCTCGCGCGCCAAGGCCAGCTGCTCGGGCGTTGGCGGGGGCGGTGAGCCGTACCCGTTGCCGGCGGGCGTCTGGCCTAGCGGAATTTCCGGAAGCGTGGTTGCGGCAAGCGGTGCCGACCGATCTTCGAGCGGAGGCGGAGGCATGATGACGTCCAGAGCTGGCACTGGCGGGGGTGGCGGCGGATCGATTCTCCCAATGCTCGGCAGCGCCGCATCGCCCTGGGCGTGACTCACCGATGCGCTCTGCGCGCTTTGTCTTTCCCGGCTCTGCCGCGTCATGCTGTTCGCGTAGTACCAGGTGAGCGATCCGATACCGAGGACACTCATGAGGGACAACGCCAGCACGCTGCTCAGCCGGGACTGCACCGAGGCGGCACGATTGACCAGCGTCGCGCCGCGTTCGCCGACGACCTCATCCGGAGGTGACGGATCGTTCTTCATGGAACGACTCCCGGAACGTCGCGCTCGACATCGGGGGCGACAGTGCCGGACTCGAGGCGCAGACCGCTGCCCGCGAACCCCTGGTTGACGATGCATCCAGTCAGCTTGCCGCGTCTCAGAATGAAGCGGTGCGCGACGCGATGAATGATGACGTCTCCTCCATCCACGCTGAAGTTGAGCAACGACTCGGTGTCGTCGGCATTGCGAACGAACACCGCCGGCAGATCCGCGTTGGCGGCAAATCTCAATCGCGTATGGATACCGTCGTCCGAGGCCGAGATCGGCTTCAAGTCCGCGCTGCCGCAATACCAGTAATCGATGTTCTGTGAGCGCTTCGCGGACGCTTCGTCCAGCGCCGCCTCGATGCGTTTGGCCGATCGCTCCGCGGCCGACGAGGCGACCGGCGGATAGATGAAGCGCACCGCATAGATCACGTCTTGATCGTCGACACCTGGCCTCTGCGAGGCGGAGTAATCGATCTGGTAGCGCCGGCGGTTCGTGAGCACGGTGAGATTGGTGGCGACTTTGGCGGCCTTCGGCTTAAGGAACAGGTGGTTGTCCTGGCCGAAGTACGACAGGGCTTCCATATCGCCCGCGCCCAGCCCTACGAAGGTTTCTCCGGCTTCGAACTCGAAGTCGATTTGGTAGCCGACGAACCCTCGTACGCGATACACCTGGTTGCCGTCGTAAGGAGCCGATCGGATCCGGGCATCAGCCGCGCCGCGAGTCGGTATCATCTCGGCGATCAGCGGGTTCGCGGTCAGCGCGGTCAGCGCGGCAGTCGCCATGAAAAAGCTAGGCGCCGACAGGTGCAGCTGGCGTTTACGACTCATGATGATGATCCTTGTCGGTTTGTCCATCGACCTCGACCTCTGGCTCCGACTTGAACTCCACGACCTTGAACCCCAGCGGATTCCAGCGGCGGGTCTTCGGGTCCTTCGCGGGATCGGCATATGCGAATTGAATGGTGGCCACCCAATGGCTGAACGTCTCTTCGGATCCGGCTCCTTGCCGCAACGCCTTGAGATAGCGCACCTGTGCCAGATCGGCGACTCCGTTTGCCCGGGTAAAGAAGCTGACGGATGTGACCTGGGCGCGGACTGTGCTGCCGTCCTTGTGCACATTCAGCGGGGAGGCCGGATTGGTGGCCGTCCACTGGGAATACCAAATCTGATTGCGTGCCGGCGAATGGAAGGCACCGCACTCCTCGTAATCGCTCTCCGCGGTAGAGAAGTTGAAACGTTCGCAGGTCGTGACGTAATGCGTGAGGAAGTAACGTGTGACCGCTTCCTGCGGAGTTGCGCGGCCGTCATAAGTCGGAACCACATCCACGATTCCGGTGGCATTATCGACGCGCACGACGAATGGCTCGACACGTTTCAAGGGCGCGAGCAGCATCAGCGCCGCCGCGCACGCGATTGCACACGCCCATCCAGCCGCGGCAACCCACAACGACAATCTGGCGCTCCGCCGACTTTGCTCGACACGATCCGCGTCCCACGATTCGGCTTCGCGGAAGTACTCTGCGAGTTCGGTATCTGCGTTCACCGAGAACTCCGCCGGTTCGAAGCCGTTTCGGTCGCAGCCGGCGCCGGCGCGGATGGTGATGTCGTCAAGGGCGGTGATGCGGGTGCCGGCGGGTTAATCGGCTGCAGATGTGCGTCGCATCGAACGCCATGCGAGGTGCACGCCGCGAGCACGACGCAAAAACACAATAACGGCATACGCATGCGACTTTCCTTTATTGATGGAATTGATCGGCCACTCGTCCGCCCAAATTCATTGCTTCAGCCGCCGAGAGAAGCGTCATCGTCTACTGAGCGCACCGGCGCCGGGGACGCGCCGCCTGAGTGCGGCCTGCCCCGCCTGGACATTGGCGAGATCACCTTTCCCCCGAAATTTCTCATGCCGTCTGCGAGTCCTAAAACGGCGAATTGCACAGCCGGCCATGCCGCGCCGCGATTCGACATGCCCCAACGGAGGGAGCGGCTCACGGTCCCGAAGCTGCTGAGCGCGAGGCCGCCTGCAAGCCCGGCGGCGATCGGCATGATCTGGCGCATGATCAGAAGCACCAGAACGGCGATCAGGAGCATGTTCAGCGCGTCCACGGTGAGAATGGCGCTGCCGCGCGCGGCGGTCTGGGCGGCATAGGACTGAACGAGCTGCAGCAGCAATGCGGCGACCATCACCGTCAGGATGGTGATCAGGGCGTAATTCGCGAGCTGCGCAATCCAGGCCGAGAACATCCGCCGCGTGGCCTCGAAGAAAAGCATGGCGATAAACAGCGGGCCGAGCGCGAGCAGCACGGCGAGCGCGATGTTGGAAAGCGCTATCAGGAACATGACATAGACACAGAGCAGTCCCATCAGGCACCAGACCACCGTGGCGGCGACGAAGAACCCGACGCTGCTCAAGCTGATCGAGCTTGAGCCCTTCGTCCAAAGGTTTCCCGCCACCGTGCCTCCGCTGTTCCAGATTGCATCGACGGTCGCGACGGGATCTTTTGCGCCGACGATCGCTGCGGCCAGCTGCGCGGGCGCGTTGTAGAAGGTGTCCACGATGACGGTGTTGTAGAGCCAGAGGTTGAGACCGACGCCCAAAATGACGGCCAGCATCATGATTCGTTTCAGGCCCGTCACGAACGGCTCCTCGATCTGTCCCGTCAAATGCAGGTAACCCCAGGCCATCACATACATCACCGCCGTGGTCACCACTGCAGGTTGGAGCGCCGCCGCCAGCCGCGCCGTGTTGTTGCCGATGTACGTGCCCAACTGTCCGTTGAGCCAGCTCCAGAATGTGGCGAAGAATCCCATGACGGTCACGGCAGCGGCTGAAAGCGGGTCTCGAACCGGCCCTGCTCCACGATCGACAGCTCGAGGCTGCGCTGCGCATTCGCAGCGTTGATGGCGTCCCCCCCTTGCGCCAGAACCTGCAGCTTGGTTTGCTCGTTTTGCAGCATTCCAACCTCCGCGGTGATCCTCGCTTGAAGATCGAGAATGGCTTTCTGGTCGCCTGCGGAGCCGATTGCGGAAATCAAGCTCTGTAACGCAGCGAAGCGGCTGCTCGAATTGGAGAGCGACTCCTGGGCGAGGGCCTGTCGCAGGGCGGCCGCCTGCCTTGCGGCGGCGATCCGTTGCTGATCGGCCGGCGATAAAGTGGCTAGCTGAGCGGGCGTCAGTACCGCATTGGCATTCACCGCATTGCGCACATCGAGATTCAACCCGGCGTACGAGCCACTCCCTTGCATCGCGCTGGAGAGTTGCGCGGAGCTGGTCGGTAGGTAATTGCGATTGGTGCCGCTCAACAGCAGCTGCATGCCGCGTTCACCCGACATCGACTGCAGGGTGCTCTTCGCCTGCTGCAATTGAGCTTGGGCGGTGATCAATTGCTGAGTCATGGTCCTCACCTCCTGCATCAGCTGCGCTATTGCGCCAACATCGACGACCGCCCATTGCGCCCTGGCGGCCGGCGCCGCAGCCAGAGAGATGGTCAGGCAAACCCCTAAGCTGCACGGGAAACGCGTGAACATGGACTGTCTCCTACTGGGTGTGGGCGCTGTCGGACAACGGCTTGGAGCCTTTGGTATTTGCGGCCAGAAAGGACGGCAACCACACGCCGGGATCGGCGCCGAGGGTCGCCATCAGTTCGTTCATGCGCACGACCTCCGTCGCCCTGCCGGAGATCACCGCAAGCTCCGCATCGAAGCCTTTGAGGTCCAGCTGGCACACCACGCTGTGATGCGACTGCTTGACGAGAAACATCCGAGATCCGGGTTCGAGCTCCTCCTTGATGAGGCGAAACTCGCGTTCTGTGAGTCCGAAACCGTCCGTATACTCCGCGTAGCTTGCATCGGAGTTTGGGAAGAACACTTTGGTGGGCGTCTGCTCGACCAGGGTGCGGCTGATGGGACTTTGCAGCACGTCGCTCGGGCTCTGAGTCGCCAGGCACATGACGGCGTTCAACTTGCGCCAGGTCTTGGGGCCGTCCTTCGCGAAACTCTCAAAGGCGGGATCCGACAAAAGACGCCAGAACTCGTCCAGCCAGCAGACCAGACGGCGGCCGTCGAGAAGCTGTCGCACCAGGTGAAAGAGATAAAGAGTGATGGCGGGACGTGTCTGAGCGTGATCCAAGAACTCCGTGACATCGAAACCGATGACCGATCGGCCTTGCAGGCGGCCTGCGAGGGTGTCGACCGGGTTGTCGAACACCCATGCGTAATCGCCGCGGCACACCTCGCACCAGCGTGCCAGCCGCGCGTGCAATCCTTCCGGATCGGTGGGATCCAAAAATTCGACCAGGCGTGACAGGCGGCGCGCCGAGACATCAAGCGCCAACGTTCCACGCAGCGCCTGGTCGAGATCGGCCTGTTCGCGCGTGCGCCGGATCCCAGCACCCGTAGCGAAGCCGGCCAGCTCGGCCAGCCACACTTTGAGAAACTCCACGTTGGAGGGCGTGACGGGCAGCTGGAGCGGATTGAAGCCAGTGGGAATGCCGTTCTTCAATGGAAAATACTCGCCGCCCAGTGCGCGCACGAGGATCTCCAGCCCCCGGTCCTTGTCGAAGATGACCTGCGTGGTGGCCCGACGGGCGAGAATCGCGATCAGAAATCCGATCAACACCGTCTTGCCCGATCCGGTGGGACCGCAAATCAACGTATGCCCGGTGTCTTTGCGGCTGCCGCCGTCCGGATCGGCCGGATCGCTGGCGTGCAGCGAAAAATAGTAGGGAGATCGGGCGCTGGTGATGAGAAGCGCAAGCGCCTCTCCCCAATGGTTGCCGTCCGCTCTGCCGAGCGGATAGTTGTGGAAAGGCGCCATCGCAGCCAGATTGCGGGAGGTTACCGGGGCTTTTCGCGGCCTGAACGGAAAGTTACCGGGCAGCTGCGCCCAGAACGCGGCCTCGAGCGCGAGATCTTCGCGAGCGACCAGCATGCCCGTATCCGCGAGGAAGCTGCGTGCCAGCGCGACATGATCGTTCAGTTTCTTCAGACGCACGGCCCCCGCGAGTCCCGAATCGGCAATGTCCGCCATGATCTGCAGCGAGAAGTGATGATCGCCCATCACGAATTCGTTGCTGGTCAGCGCATCCAGCGCATCTTTGAGCTCGGCGGCTTGCGAGACCGCAAAGTCACCTGCATTGGCCATGCGGTTGAATTGACGCTGCAGGAGTGCTTGACCGCTGGCCTTGCTCAGGAATGTGAACGACTGCGTGAGTACGAAGGGCATCGGCGCCGACAGCAGGCGGTCGTACATGCCGGCCACCGTGGGGGTCGGATATTCCTTGATGCCGAGAATGGCCGCCACACGCGTCTCACCGGCCGACCGACACTCGACCGCCTCGGTTCCGAAGAAGAGGCGGACGTCCGCCAGGCAATGATGGAGCGGTCCGCCGGGCAGCGCCACACGGCAGCGCTCGCCGTTGATGAGCAGCGCCAGATACTCGAGGAGTGACGAACACCAAAGCCTGCCGTGGCGGTAACAGCCCAATGCCTCGGGCTCGTATCTCGCCAGCGAGGCACGCAGCGTCTGAGCGAGCTTGTCGCAGGCATCGAGGGCATCGGCGAGCTCGATTCGGAGAGCGTCCGGTTGTGTCTTGGCGATTGCGCGAGACAACAGGCCAGTCGCTCTGCCGGCAACCGGTCGAAATAACACCGCGAGGTAGAGCTCGTTGAGCATGAGCGTCTGCTCACGCAGGCGGCGCCGATATTTGCGCTGCAGTTCGGCGGCGAACCCCCCGCCACTTCGTCTGCGCGCACTTCCTTCGGCCTCGGGCTCCGCGATTGAGGCGCGGCGCCGGATTATATGCGCCCAGAGCGCTACGCCGGGATTTGCGATATTCCTCCACAACACGTTGAGCCGCTCGTGCCAGTTGTTGAGCTGGGCGTCATCGCTGGTCTCGAAGCTGGCGCCGCCCAGGCGGAAAGCCTGCAGATAGTCGCCGAATTCCGTGCGAATCACGCCGGAGGCCACGTGTGCGCGATAAGGGATGCGCTGAGCGGCCGTGAATTCGCGGCGCAGCGCAGCCGCATGTTTCAGCGCCGGCATGACACCCCCTGCGCCCCGCGGTGGAAACATGTCACCTCGACCGAGTCGAGCCGTCGGCGGCGACCCCGATGCGCCAGATCAAACTCAAGCGGCGAATAGCTGCTCGCCTTCCACTGACGCAGATTGGCGAACACCGCGGGCAATCGCGTGCGGGCGCATAACAACACCAAATCGAAGAATCTTGCATCCCGAGCACAGAGCAGCACGCAGATTCCATGAATCGGTGCGCCGAGCAGCAGGGTCAGCAAGTTCTTGGTCACCAGGAACACCTCCATTGTGAATACCAGGTTGAAGAGGAGCGCCGAGTAGGTGACGCCCCAGCGCATCGGCGGTCGCGTAGCGCCCACGAACAACGGATCTGTCGCGAGGCCGGGATTGAGTTCGTGCATGACGACGCCTAAACCCCGAACATGCCGCGTACCCAGCTGACGATTTGGGGCGCCCCGAAGGCGATCGCAATTCCCAAAATCGCGCCAAGGCACCACCCCCAAGACATTCGATTTGCCATCGCCATGCCACCCAAAACCATGATGAGGATGATGGCGACCGGCGTGAGCCACGCAAGAATGTTGGTCTGCAGCGCCGTGGCGCCCGTCATGAAGGGCGAGGTTTGAGCCCAGGACAGCTCTGGGGTGCAGGCTGCGAACAACAGCACCAGGGCGGGGAGCGCAATGCGTGACCAGAGCGATTGTTCGAAGCGGGGGTGATGCATGGCCGAATACCTTTGAGTTGAGCAGATCACGAAAACGCCTGGGTCAGGCTTACGATTCGAATGCCCCGACCGCATGGTCCTCCCGTCGCGCAAGCTCCTCGCGCTTGGCTTTGCCGGGAGCGCCGAAACGAAAGGAATCCGTCACGAAGGAATGGTCGTATTGCATCTCACCTTCCTTGTCGGTCCAGTTATCGGCCCTGATGTGCGCCTCGACGATCAGCTGGTCGCCCTTGCGGGCATTTCTGGCGATCGCCTCGCCCAATCCCCCGAACGCCACGAAGTACAGGCTGGTGACGATTTCCTTGACGTTGCCTTCCTCGTCCTTACCCGCATAGTCGTTACCGACCAGGCAGAACCGGGTGAACGTCGTATCTCCTTTGACATTGAGCTCCGGATTCTTCGCGAGATTGCCGACGGCGGTGACATTGAAACTGTTCATGTAATTCTCCTTTGAGTGTTGGATGCGCGGCGCTCGATGAGTCCGCCGCGTGGGATGCAGTGTGTAGAATCGAACCCGCACCGAGAACCCATTAAAGCGGCCTGAACAGCGAGAAAGACCGCTACGAGTCATTGACACGAAAACTATGCATAATCGCGCGATGAATTCCTTGACTGAAAGCACCGCGCCACGCGCAGCACAAAATGGCGGTCCGGCGTTGGTGGTCGCCAATCTGCGCAAGCAATACGCAAGCGTCACCGCGCTCGACGACGTGTCCTTTACCGTGGGGCGCGGCGAGATCGTCGGCCTCCTGGGACCCAACGGCGCCGGCAAAACCACCACCATCAACATGATCTTGGGCGTGCTCGAGCCCACGGGCGGGAGCGTCAGGATCGACGACTTGGACATTGCGAAGGATCGCGCGCGGGCACTCAAGCGCACCAATTTCGCCGCGGTTTACGCCTCGCTCCCCGGCAACCTGACGGTGGGCGAGAACCTGCGCTTCTTCGGCCTTCTCTACGGTATCGAATCGTTGAGGCGGCGGGTCGAAGAGCTCCTCCAAGAATTCGACCTCGCGCATTTGCGCGACACCAAGTGCGGGCTGCTCTCCTCGGGAGAGCAGACCCGCGCCGCGCTCGCCAAGGCGCTCATCAACGAGCCGACGCTGCTGCTGCTCGATGAGCCCACGGCGTCACTAGATCCCTCCGCCGCGCTGACCATCCGCGAGCGCATCGTCAGGCTCGCCTCCCGGGACGGCTGCGGCATCCTATGGACGTCACACAACATGCTCGAGGTTCAGTCGGTCTGCGACCGCGTGCTTTTCTTGTCGCGCGGCAAGGTGTTGCTCGAGGGCGATCCGCGCTCGCTGCCGCAGGCGCATGGGGCCTCGAGCCTCGAGGAGCTGTTCATTCGAGTGGCGCGCGAGCCGCTCGACAGCGACCTCGCGGTGAATCCGAGCGCAAGTCAATGAACGCGCGCCCGATCGCGGCCATCGTCCTACGCCAGTTCTTTTTGCTGCGCGGGAGTCCCGTGCGGCTGTTCGGTTCGGTGGTCTGGGTGACCATCGACATCGTTTTGTGGGGTTTCATCACCCGCTATTTGAATTCGGTGAGCGGGAGCGGCGTGAACTTCGTGCCGACGCTCTTGGGCGCCGTGCTTCTCTGGGACTTCTGCGAGCGCGTCATGCAGGGCGTGGGCACGGCCTTCCTCGAGGATGTCTGGTCGCGCAATCTGCTCAATCTGTTTTCTTCACCGCTGTCGATTTCCGAGTATGTGACTGGGCTTGTGCTGACCAGCGTCATGACCTCGAGCCTCGGACTCGTCATGATGCTGATCGTGGCGCTCGGAATATTTCATCTGGAGTTGTTCTCGCAGGGGCTGCCGCTCGCTGCGTTCGTGCTGCTCCTGTTCGTGTTCGGCATCACGCTCGGGATCGTCGCGACCGCCATGGTGCTTCGATTCGGTCCTGCCTCGGAGTGGCTGATGTGGCCGATGGCGGCATTGTTGTCGCCGTTCGCCGCAGTGTTCTATCCGGTGTCGGTGCTGCCCACCTGGATGCAATGGATCGCGCATGCGCTGCCGCCGTCCTATGTGTTCGAGGGCATGCGCAGTTTGCTCGCAGGCGGCGGTTTCCCCGTGGGATTGCTGCTGCGCGGAGCGGCAGTCGCGGCGCTCGAGTTGCTCGCGGCGGCCTACGTCTACGGACGCGTGTATCGGCGCGCGGTCCGCACGGGACTTCTCGCCCGGTACAGCGCGGAGGGCGCGACATGACGACGCCCGTCACCGTGCCGCCGCCTGCGGAAACTTTGCCGCCCTCCCCTGCCAGGTTGCCGCCCGCGGCGGCAACCTCGGCGCCAGCCCCCGGCATTCCGTTGCGGGTCATCCCGCCGCTGATCAGCACCGCGCTGATCATGGTGGGCGCCGGCGTCATCGCCACGCTCCTGCCGCTGCGCTTCTCCGCGATGGGGCTGTCGCCCGGCGTCATCGGTCTCATCGCCACCGCCGAGGCGCTCGGATTCCTGGTGGGCTGTCTGCATGCGCACCGGATCATCGCGCCGGTCGGGCTCGAGCGTGCCTATGGCGCCTTCGCCGGCATGAAGGCCGTCGCGATCTTGAGCCTGTACTTCGCGCAAAGCGTACCGGTGATCGCGCTCTTTCGCTTCATCATTGGATTGAACGCCGCAGGCCTCGCCATCATCGTCGAAAGCTGGCTGAACGCGCTGGTGCCAAACGAGCAGCGCGGCCGCGTGCTGACCATCTACGTGTTGGTGTACGGCCTGTTCTACGGCGCCGGGCAGCTCATCGGCCAGAACATGAACGTGAGCGGCCCGGAATTCCTGATCATCGCCGGTATCGCGACCACACTCGCTTTGATTCCGATGGTGGGCATCGACGTACGCGCACCGACGCTGCCTCACAAGATCAAGCTCGAGATCTTGAAGGCGCTTTCCACCTCGCCGGCGAGCGTCTTGGCGTGTTTTTTGAACGGGCTGATCCTGACCGGCTTCTTCACCGTGGGGCCTCTGTTCGGCGTTCAGATCGGTTTCGATCAACAGCATGTCGTGCTCTTGATGGCGTGCGTCTCCCTGGGCGGTCTTTTTCTGCAATGGCCGATTGGCTACGTCTCCGACAAGGTCGACCGCCTCCACGCCTTGATCGGCTTGGGGGTCGGTGTGGTCGCCATCGCCGCGGCCATGATGACCGTGGATCGGCGCACACCGTTCGCTCTGATCGGCATCCTGTTCGCCATCTTCGGCGGCGTGGCGGAGAGTCTCTATGCCGTGGGCGTCGCGCACGCCAATGACCGCGCCGACAAGACCGATTACGTCGCGCTCTCCTCGACGCTCCTCTTCATCTGGGCGTTGGGCGCCGCGATCGGGCCGACCACCGGCACTTACGCCATTCAGCTGATTTCGCCGAGCGCCTTCTTCGGTTACGTGGTGGTGCTCACCGCCGCCTTCACGTTGTTCGCGCTTTGGCGCCTGTTCCGGCGCAAACTCGATCGCGTGGTCGAGGAGCGGGAAGAATTTCTTGCCTATCCGCAGACCTCGCCGCAGATTTACGAGTGGCTGCCGTATCATCGGGAGACGCCGGGAGGCCTGGCGCCGGAAGGCCAGGCGCCGGGAGCTCAGGTGTCGGCATCCGAGGCGCAGGCAACGAGTGCTTCGCAGAGCGCGACGCCTGCGTCTGCCGACGGTGGGCCGTCTTCGGGGGAGGGAATATGAACGTCAGCAAAATGGACATGAGCCTCAAGGGCGTGATGACCACGCGCCTCGTCAGCGTCGAGATCGACGACCAGCTCGCTGTCGTGAAGCAGATCTTCGACTCCGTGAAGTTTCACCACCTCATCGTGGTGGACGCGAACAAGAAGCTCTGCGGCGTGTTATCGGATCGAGATCTCTTGCGCGCCTTGAGCCCGTACATCGGAACGCTGTCCGAGAACGCCCGCGACACCGCGACGCTGCACAAGCGGGTGCATCAAATCATGAGCCGGCAGCCGGTGACACTGCCGCCCGAGGCGTCCGTTGCGGATGCCGTGAAGGTTTTCCTCGAGCACCGAGTCTCCTGTATTCCGGTGGTCGGACCGGGCTTCAAGGCCGTGGGCATCGTCAGCTGGCGGGATGTACTGAAATCGATCACGTTGCCTTAAACTGACGCCACGCCGGCCGGCTGGGGGGAAAGGTCATGCAACATATCGTCGACGAACTCAAGTCCGAGGGTTACGCCATCATCCGCGGCTTCCTGTCGCCGACCGAGACGGACGCCGTCTCCGCCGAAGTGGACAAAATGTACGCGGAGGGGCTCAAGCATCACGCGACCTACCGCGACAAGAATCTGCTGTTCGAGGTGCTGAACGATCCGAAGGCGCAGCGGCGCGTGGTTCTGCAGGCCCATTGGACCGCCTGGATCAGCCCGCTGATGGAGGAGATGCGCCGCAGCAACCACTACTACTCGGTGCTCGAGCCCTTCCTCGGTCCGGATATCAAGCAGATCACGCATCAGGTGCATTGGAAGCCGCCGGGCGCGAAATACACCTCTTACCGTTTTCACCAGGATGCGCGCTTTCGCGAAGGCTCGATCAAGTCCTTCGATTGCGTTCACAGCAGTGTGACCACCGGTCTCGCCATCGATCGGCAGACCGTCGAGAACGGCGCGCTGCGCATCATTCCGAGCAGCCACCGGCTCGGCTATCTCGGGCTGTCGGATGACGGGCCCATCATGGTGGGACAGACCCAGGACGAGGAATTGCGGCGCGCGGGGCTCGATCCGGCCACCATGATCACATGCGAAATGGAGCCGGGCGATCTGTTGCTGTGGACGCTCTACACGGTGCACGGCTCCGCACCCAACGTCAGCCACTATGACCGGCGCTTCATGATCCACAGCTACGTTCGAGCGGCCGACAGCGATCGCGGTGAGTGGGCATTCCGCGGCGGAGTGTCGACGCCGCTTGGCGCCGAGCCCGAGATCTGCAAGTACGAACAGCTGCGCGAGCGGCCCGGCCCCTTCTACATCGAGTCCGACTGGACCGAGGAAGCGGCCGCGGCGGCCGGCTGAAGGGTAGCCGCTAACTCCGCGACTGCACCAGCGCCGCCGCCTTGAGCGATCTGCCGATCCCGGCGGCGGCCAGAAAATAGTGCAGCACGGCCCAGGCGAAAAACCCCACTGTCAGCAACAGCCCGCGTCGGCTCGCGAGCGCGAGCGCGGACTGGCAGGCCAACTGCAGGGAGGCGCCGGCGCTCGGCGCGGCTGCGCCGCCCGGACAGCTCGCTTCGAATGAGCGCGATCCGGCAAGCGCGAAGCTCGCATCCGCGAATCGGTCGATCGCCCAGCCGACGAACAGAGGACCCAAGCCGAGCGCGATCACGCTTAAGCAGATGTAGAGGAATGCCGTTGCGGTCGCGCGGCGGCGCGCGCCGGTAACGTTTTGCACCACGCCGAAGGTGGGACCGAGCGAGGCATACCAAAAAAAACCCGCCAGGGACAAGAGCGCGGTCGCGCTCCTCCACTCGCCTGCAAGGATGGCGAGCGCATAGAGCGGCAGAGAGATCGCGCCGCCGATGGCGGGCACCAGGGCGTACCACCGCGGGTTCGAGCGCGCGAGCAAGTCCGACACCCAGCCGCCTGTAAAAATGCCGATGCCCACCGCAACCCCGCCGGAGGTGGCGCTGATGAGCCCGACCGTCGCGGAGCCGAGCTCGAACTCACGGCGGAAATATGCGGGTATGAAGTAGTAAAAACCATACGCCGCAAAGGCGCCGATGGTGACCCCGAGGACCATGTGCAACACCGGCCGGTCGAAGAGGAGCGCCGCGCCGACCGCCTTGAGTTCGGCGAGCTCGTGGCGCACCGAGGGCGGCGCGAGCGCATTCGCCGGGCACGCAGGGTCCAAGCCTCCCCGCTCGGGCTCGTGCACCACCGCCTTGAGAAGGAGCGCGGTGACGATTCCCGGCAGACCCACCGCCGCGCAAGCCACCCGCCATCCGGCATGCTGCGCGAGGTATCCGCCGAGAGCCGCGGCGAGGATGTAGCCGAGTGAGATGCCGCAGGAATAAACCGACAAGGCAGACGCACGCCGCGCAGGCTCGATGTAATCCGAGATGAGTGAATGCGCCGGCGGGGAACACCCGGCCTCGGCCACGCCGACACCGACGCGGATCAGGAGCAGCTGCCCGAAGGTTGCCGCCGCGGCACATAGCGCGGTGAGGCTCGACCAGACGATGAGCGCGACGGTCATGATATTCACGCGGCTCACCCGCTCGGCCAGCCGCGCGATCGGCAATCCGCCGAGCGCATACAACATCGCGAAAGCCGTGCCGCCGAGCAGGCCAAGCTCGGTGTCGGTAAGCTTCAGATCCGCTTTGATCGACGGGCCGAGAATAGAAATGATGCTCCGGTCCATGGAGTTGAACGTGTACGCGGCCATGAGCAACAGCACTACGACGCGTTGGTAGCTTGCGGAATAGGGGCTCGTCTTCACACGCTGCGTTAACGGGTCCAGTGGAGCAGGAAGGCATAGGTGTCGGCGGCTTCGCGATCCTGCTGCGCACGCGTGGACCCGATGCCGTGCCCGGCGTCGAAATCGACGCGCAGCAATATGGGCTTGCCGGACGTGCTCGCCGCCTGCAGGCGTGCGGCCATCTTTGCCACGTGGAATGGCGCCACACGCGGATCGGTGACTCCCGTGGTGAGGAGCACGGCCGGATAGCGGGTGCCGTTCTTGACCGCTTGGTAGCTGTCGATGGCCTTGAGTGCGCGGTAGCCGGCCTCGGTCGCGATCGCGCCCCACTCGGGCTCCTCACCGTAACCGTTCTGTTCCGCCACGTAACGCAAGGGATTCGACCAGCCGACGCCGTCGATCACGGCGGCGAACAGATCCGGACGTTCGGTCATGGCGCGCCCGACCGTGATGCCGCCGGCCGAGCGGCCGCCGATTGCCAGATGTTCGCGCGACGTGTAGCGCTTCGCGCAGAGCTCCTCGCACACGGCGATCAAGTCGCGCCAGGTATTGGGCTTGTTGGCGAGCTGGCCGGCCTTGTGCCATTCGCGCCCGTACTCACCGCCGCCGCGCACGTTGGCGTAGCCGACGATGGCGCCCGCGTCGACGAGCGCCAGAATGCGCGGATTGAACGCCGGACTGTAAGCGGTGATGCCGTAGGAGCCGTAGGCCGAGATCCAAACGGGGTGGCTGCCATCGAGCTTGAGCCCCTTGCGATGGATCAGCGTGTAGGGAATCTGGGTTCCGTCATGCGCAGCCGCGAACATCCTCGACGTCTCGTACGGGCTCACATCGATGCGGGGCCGCGGCGTGATGCCGGTATCGGCCACACGGCCGTCCGGCGTCACCGACCAAATGCCGCTGGGCGAGAGCCAGCCGGTCAACGAGACCAGCGCGCCATCCTCGGCGTGGTTGGCGAACACGGCACCGATGGTCCCGTCGAACGGCAACGGGATCTCGGTCACGCGGCCGCCGCGATCGAGCCGGCGCAGCCGATGAATGCCGCCGTCCATGATGCGCAGGTAGAAGCCGTCGAGCGCGCGGGACATGTCCTCGATGACCGTCGGGCCTTGCGCAACCACTTCCGTTGCGGTGCCAAGATTCGGCGCTGAGGCCCGGGTCCTGACGATGCGGCCGCGCGGCGTGCCTTTGTTGACGATGAGATACAGATCCTCGCCGTCGAGCTCCGCCGAGGTCACTTCGTCTTCGAAATTGGCCACCTGGGTCCAGTGCGCCCGATCGGCGAGCACATCGTCAAGCTGCGCAAGGTAGAGCCGGGATTCCCGACGTACGTCGGTGAGCGCCAAGAGCGCGTAGCGCGACCCCGGATAGGTCACGATGTAGGGCATCTGGATCGGCTCGAATTCGATGCCGCGAACGAGTCCGCGATGCATCAGGATCGGATCGTCCGCGGGGTTCGTGCCCAACCGATGAAAGCGCGCGCGGCTGTCGAGGAAGCGCTCCGGAGTATCGACCGCACCGGTCAGCTGGTTGTAAAAGAATCCCGACGCATCGTCGAGCCACTGAGGAACCGCCGCCTGGGTGTTCGGGATGCTGTCCGCCAGCACGCGGCCATCGGCGACGGAGAGCACGTGCAGCGTCGAATCCTCGCTTCCGTCCCGCGACAATCCGTACACGATGTATCTTCCGTCGGACGATGCCTTCCACCAATCCATGGACCAATGCCCGCCGCCCGCCACGAGCGCGGTGGGATCGACCAGCACCCGGTCACGGCCGCCGCTGCGCACGAACAGCTTGAAGTTGTCGGCGCCCGCGGGCCTTTGCTGAATGAAGGTGAGACCGCCCGCGCGCTGAATCTTGTTGGTCAGCACCGTGTCGCCGGACACTTGCTGAATGCGTGCGAGCAGCGCGGCACGCCCGGGAAGGGCGTCGAGGACGGCGCGGGCATGCCGGTTCTGACCTTCGAGGAACGGCAACCAATCTCGATCCTTGTCGTTCTCCATCCAGCGGTATGGATCCTCGAGCGTCTCGCCGAAATAGGAATCGCGAACGATCTCGATCCGCGCCACGGGTGCGGGCGGCACCCGCTGGCCGCCCGGCCCACCCCGCACGGGCGGCATGCCATCCGCCGCCGGGTTCGGCGCGGCGTCCAGGGGTTGCCGGAGGGACAGGGCCGCGCTCGCGAGCGTACCGGCGGAGGCCACCAAAAAGCCGCGCCGATCAAGGAGTTTGCTCATTCGATGCTGTCCTGGCTGCAGAGCACACAGTATGCGGCGAACGCAAAGAGTTGAAAACATTGTAATCTTGCGCTGATGCAGTCCTTGCAGACAAATCGCGGCAGCCGCGCGATTCTCGCGGCTTCGCTCGGCAACTTGCTCGAGTGGTACGACTTCGCGGTGTACGCGGCGTTTGCCATCTACATCGGCGCAAATTTCTTTCCGCACGACAGCCCCGGCGCCGGACTGGTCAACGCCTTCCTGGTCTTCGGCCTGGGATTCGTCATCCGGCCACTGGGAGCGATCTTGATCGGCATCTATGGCGATCGGGCCGGCCGCAAGGCGGCATTGACCGCGACGATTCTCATCATGGCGGGCGGCACGCTCATCATTGCCGCAGCGCCCACCTACGCGGCGGTCGGCCTCGGCGCACCGCTGGTGCTGCTTGCGGGCCGGGTTTTGCAGGGATTTTCGGCGGGCGGCGAAATCGGCAGTGCCACTGCATTCCTGGTGGAGCATGCCCCCCCTTCGCGCAAGGCGCTATTTACGGCGTGGCTGCAGGCGAGCATGGGGATGTCGAATATTCTCGGGGCGCTGGTGGCATTCACCATCACCTCGCTCCTGCCGCACAGCGAGATCGTCCGCTGGGCCTGGCGTGTGCCGTTCATTATCGGCCTCGCCATCGTGCCGATGGGAGTCTATCTACGGCGCACCTTGGAGGAGACTCCGGCATTTCGCGCGGAGGTGTCGGTCGAGCGCGGTCACCGTCAGCCGTTGCGCCGCGTGTTCCGCGACTACTGGCCCGAACTCGCGGCGGGATTCGGCATCTCGATCCTGTGGGCCGCCGAGGTCTACGTGCTGTTGATTTTCATGCCGGTATTCCTGCAAAAGGCGCTCGGCTTCACCCCCGCCCAGGCGTTCGGCAGCTCGCTCGCCGAGAACGTGGTGTTCGTGATCGGCTGTTTCGTATTCGGCGCTCTGGCGGACCGCATCGGTCACAGGCGGGTCCAAGCCTACGGAGCAGTCCTGTTGCTCGTCACCTTGTTGCCGCTGTTCGCGTGGCTGGATCACTCGCGATCGATGGGCGTGCTGATCGTCGTGGTCTGTTTCTGCGGACTGATGGCGGCAAGCTTCTCCGGCGTTGCCCCGACCACGCTGTCGCATCTGTTCCCCACCTCGGTGCGGGCGACCGGTGTCTCGCTCGCCTACAATGCGGGCTTCACGCTGTTCGGCGGGTTCGCCCCCGCAATCTTGACCAAGTACATGGCCTCGGGCGCGGGCGCGGCCTATGCGCCCGCGTGGTTCGTCATGCTCGCGGCGATTCCGGCGCTGATCGCCTTGAAATTCGGAGCCGGGCGGCGAGCGGTCCCGGCACCGCTGGCCTTCGAGTCACGCTGATGACTGAAGAGGCATGGGCTGACCCCGGCGGGCTCGATCGTGAGACCTTGCGACGCCTGTCGCGCCGCTCCGATGCGCTCGGGGTCCGGCAACTCGCCCTGCACGCACTTTTGCTGGGAACCACTTCGTGGCTGGTATTCGCGAGCCGCGGACGGCTCTGGCTGTTGCCCGCGATGCTGCTCCACGGCATCGCACTCGACTTCTTGTTTTGCGCCCTGCACGAGAGCGTGCATCGGACCGCTTTCGCGAGCCGCAAGCTCAATGACGCCGTTGCCTGGGTCGCGGGCGCACTGCTCGTCCTGCCGCCCGAGTTCTTCCGCGCCTTTCACTTCGCCCATCATCGCTTCACACAAGACGCGACGCGCGATCCTGAACTCGCGCGGGCGGCGCCCGCGACGCTCAAAGCCTATCTCTGGCACATTTCCGGCATCCCCAACTGGACCAAGCGTCTCACGGTGACCCTGCGGCACGCTAAGACCGGCCGGGTGCGCGAGCCGTTCGTGGCCGCCGGCAAACGAGTCGCCATCATCCGCGAGGCGCGGATTCTCTGGGCGGTGTACGCCGCCATTTTCGCCGCCTCGGTGATTTTCAGGTCGCAGGCCGCGCTCATCTACTGGATCGTCCCGGCAATGCTCGGACAGCCGTTCCTGCGGATGTATCTCCTCGCCGAGCATGCAGGATGTGTCGCGAACGACGACACCTATGCGAACACGCGCACGACTTACACCAACCGCTGGGTACGTGCGCTCACTTGGCAGATGCCGTTCCACGTCGAGCATCACGCGTTTCCCGCGGTGCCATTCCATGCGCTGCGGGAAGTCAACGTTCTGATCCGCTCGCGCATCGAAGTGAGCGCGCCGGGCTATCTCGCGGTCCACCGCGCGCTGATCCGCCGACTGCTGGCGCCGCGGGCCCTGTCGACTGAGGAGGCGTCCTGATGTGCGGCCGCTACGTGTCGCCCGAGGAAGCGGCGATCGAGCGCGAATTCAATCTGTTGCACACCGAGTGGCAATTCCCAGCGAGCTTCAACGTCGCGCCGACCCAGTTGGTTCCGATCGTGCGGATGCACGACGGCGAGCGCCAGGGTGTGCGCTTGCGCTGGGGGCTGATCCCTTACTTCGCCCAAGGCGTCCCACCCAAGTACTCCACCATCAATGCGCGCATCGAGACCGTCCAAACCGCCGCGTCCTACCGCGGACCCTGGAGCCGCGGTCAGCGCTGCCTGGTGGTCGCACGCGGCTTTTACGAGTGGCAGACACAGACTGACGGTAAGACCAAGGTGCCCTACTTCATCCACCTGAACGACCAGGATATTTTCGCGTTCGCGGGACTCTGGGATTCGTCACGCAACGAGCGCGGCGAGAGGATCGAGTCCTGCACGCATCTGACGATGCCCGCCAACAGCCTGCTCGCGGAAATTCACAATACTCAGCGGCGCATGCCGGCCGTCCTGGCCAAGGAAGACCGGCAGGCGTGGCTCGAGGGCACGCCGCAGCAGGCCTGGGCGGCCTTGAAGCCCTACCCTGACGAGCACATGGTGGCATGGGCGGTCAGCACGCGCGTCAACAAGCCCGCGAACGACGATGCCGCCCTGATCGAGCCACTGAGTTCGCGAACCGGCGAGTAGCGCGCGTGGGTCCGTCGCGCCAGGATCAGCCTCGCGTCAACTCGAACTGCGCAAGTCCACCTTCAAGTCGCGCTTGTATTGCTTGATCCGCGCCCGGTAATGCTCGGCGATGAAATCGATCATCTTCAGGTCCCGGTCATTGACCTGACGCACGATCTGCCCCGGCGAGCCCATGACCACGGACCCATCCGGGATCACCTTGCCGGGCGTCACCAGCGCACCCGCCGCGATGATGCAATGGCGGCCGATCTTGACCCGATCGAGGACCATGGCCCCATTGGCGATCAGCGTCGACTCTGCGATGGTGCAGCCATGCAGCAGCGCCCGATGTCCGACCGACACCCGGGCTCCCAAGGTCACGGGCTCCCCCTCGTCGGTATGGATGATGGTGCCGTCCTGGATGTTGACGCCCTCGCCCAAGTTGATCCAATCGCTGTCCCCGCGCAGTACGCAATTGAACCAGACGCTCGCACCGGCGCCGAAGCGTACGCTGCCGATGACGCTCGCGTCCGGCGCGACGTAGTAGTCGTCGCCCGCCGTCTCGATCCGCCGCTCGCCCAAGGTGTAAATCATGCAATGCCTCCTGCTCGACTGACGGGGTGTTTCTTGGCCGCGGGCGCAGCTGGCGCCGTTTTCGCCGGTTGCGCATCCTTCAGTGCTTGGGCCAGCGCCTTGCGCGCCTCGGGTTGAGTCGTGCGCAGCCGGCAGGCGGTGAGCTCCTTGAGATCATCCACCGGCCGCTGACCCTGGTAGACGGCGCGCTCGAAGCCCTCGCTCCAACCGCACTTGTCCGCCAGAAACTTGCCGAACCAGGGCGCCTTGGGCGTGAGCGCGTTTTCCTGCTGCTCGGTCAGCCAGAAGATATCGGTCGGTGGCCGCGCGAACATCTCTTCCACGATATCGGGTGGAACTTGATTGTCGCTTAGGAACGTGCGGACGGGTGCCTGTATCCCATCCTCGAGCAGCGCCGCCTCCGCGCTCGGCATCGCGGCCCACTGCGATTCGGCAAGACCCGGGCGGCTCACCCCGAGCAAGTTCTCGCCGTCCGTGCCGCGCTCGGCTGCAGCGGCATAGATGAGAAAGCAGGCGCCGGCGCAGCGTCCGGTCAACGGCCCGACGCTCACCGCCGTGTATAGGGACTTCACCAGCCGGGCGATTTTCATCGCCTCTTCGGCATTGCCTTGGCCAGACCCGAGAATGAGCTTGTTCTGCCCCAGGAACCGATTCGGATCCTCGGCGATCTTCGCAAGCAGCGCCGCGTAATCCCCCGGGACGATTTCGCCCGACAGCACCAGCGGGCCCACCGGCCCGACGTACTCGTTGCTGAAGGCATCGCGGTCCATGTAGAAGATCTCGGCTGCGAGGGCTGGCCCGTTCGGCAGCGCCATTGCGCTCAGGCAAATAAACACCAAGGTGGCGGCACGGCCGATCATGGAGTCTTGTCCAGGTCCCTTAAACGCATTAGTTTTCCCCGATGGTGTTGGTCTATCGCTACCGCGTCAAGTCGAGGATTGTGCCGCATTTCGCGCCGAAGACAGCCGAACGCATCACGGGTTGCGAAGCGCCGCCTCGCGCATCATTCGGTGCGCGAGATCCGGCGCAGCATGAGGTTGCGCACCCGCTCGAAACCCAGGCGGCCGTAGAGTTCGATGGCGCGCGAATTCGGGGCGCCCACGTGCAGCCAGGAGGTGAGCCCTGCGCGGCGGTGAGCCTCAACGAGATGTCCGATGAGCCCCGCGGCGAGACCTTTGCCGCGATACTCCGGATGGGTGCAGATGCCGCTGAGTTCCGGGTATCCCTCGAGCCGCAGCCGCTCGCCGGCCATGGCCACCAGCCGCCCCTGCACGCGGACACCGACGTACGAACCCATCCTATGGGTAGCCGGGCGAAAAAAGCCCGGGAAGGCCACGTCGGTGAGCGCCACCATCTCGGCGGCATTATCGTCCGAGAGGGGCACGATGTCGGGCCCTGGCGGGGGGAGCGGCGCCTCCCTTGGCAACACCATTTGCACGCAATCGAGCTCTTGTTCGATGTGAAGGCCGGGATGGTCCGGCGCGCCCGCGATCCACACCGATTCCCCGGCGCTCAGCAGCGCATGGAGTTGCCGTTGCGCCGCGGCGCTTTGCGCTTCCAGGGCCGCGAACGGAGCGACATCGGCGGGATAGCGGCAGGCGGCATCACTGCCGATGGCCAGATGACGGTGAGGTCCGCGCAAGGCGTGCCAAACGGGATTGAGGAATCGCGTGTCGGTGAGCTCGAACATGAGCCCGTCATTCTAGCCGGGGCTTAAGGCGCTTTCAGCACCCCGCGTCGAATCTGATCCCGCTCCATGCTGACGAACAGCGCGCGAAAATTACCCTGCCCGAATCCCTGATCTCCACGGCGCTCGATGATTTCGAAAAAAATGGGTCCAATGAGCGTCTCAGTGAATATTTGCAGCAGGAAACGCCCGTTTGATCCGTCGAGCAGAATGCCGCGTTTCTGGATCTCGCCCACATCGACCCCGTGGCCGGGCACGCGCTCCTCCAGCATCTCGTAGTAGGTCGCGGGCGGCGGCGTCATGAATTTAACCTGGTTTGCCCGCAAGCGGTCCCAGGTGCCCAGGATATCGTCGGTGCGCAGCGCCACGTGTTGGATGCCCTCGCCGCGATATTGCTGGATGAACTCCTGAATCTGATCGATCTGGTCGCTCCCTCCCTCGTATTTGGATTCGTTGATGGGAATGCGGATCTTGCCGCACGGCGAAGCCAGGGCGCGGCTGGTGAGACCGGTGTATTCGCCTTTGATGTCGAAATATTGATGCTCGTGAAAATTGAACACGCGATGGTAAAAATCCTGGAAATAATCCATGCGACCCTTGCCGACGTTGTGCGTGAGATGATCGATTTCCTGAAGACCCGCACCCGCCACGGTCGGCTCGGCGCCCGGTTCCATCACGAAGTCGATGTCGTAAATGCTCGGACCGGTGTGGCGGTCGATGAGGTAGATCAAGCTTCCGCCGACACCCTCGATCGCCGGAATATTGAGTTCCATCGGACCGATCGCGCCTTTGACCTCCTTGGCGCCGGCTGCCAGAGCGTGCGCGAGTGCGCGCGCCGAGTCCTTGACGCGAAACGCCATTGCACAGGCGCTCGGCCCGTGTTCACGCGCGAAGCGCTGCGCGAGACTGTTCGGCTCGGCGTTGACGATGAAATTGATATGGCCCTGACGGTACAGCGAGACGTCCTTGGAGCGGTGCCGGGCGATGCGCTTGAAGCCCATCGCTTCGAACAGCCGTCCTAGGTGTGCGGTATCGGGTGCGGTGTACTCGACGAACTCGAAGCCGTCGGTGCCGAGCGGGTTTTCCAATGGGGTGTCTTGACTGGGCGCGCTCATGGTCGACCTCCTTGCCTGAACAAGATAGAGCGAAATCGGCGGCGATAGTTGCCGCATTTAACCGCTCTCTGTCACGATGACGACAGAATATGCCAAAAGATACTTCAAGATCGGAGAAAGGCGCCATGCAATTAGGCGCGCCCGATCATCGCATCCTGCGGGAGCTCGCCCGCGACGGGCGGCTGTCGAACGTCGAGTTGGCTCGGCGGGTCCGCATGTCGGAGTCCGCGTGTCTGCGGCGGGCCAGGGCCCTCGAGGACATGGGAGCCATCGCGGGCTATCGGGCGACGATCAACCCGCGTGCTTACGGCAAGGTGGAGCTTCCGACGGTGCGCGACGTGGTCACCTGCCTGTCGTTGCGAACCTACAAGACGGCCAGTGATGTCGGTCCGGGGATTTGAGCGATAATGCTACGGTCAAGTCGTGCCGGATATGGCAATTCAACCGGGGGCGCGCCATGTGCAGAAACATCCGAACGCTGTTCAACTTCGAGCCGCCGGTGACCGACTCGGAGATCCACGCAGCCTCCCTCCAGTTCGTCCGCAAGATCAGCGGCTTCGCCAAGCCGTCCAAGCCGAACGAGGCGGCCTTCGCCCTGGCCGTGGAACAGATCGCCGCCGCATCGCGCACCCTCCTCGCCGCACTCGAAACGCACGCTCCCGCCAAGAGCCGCGAAGAGGAAGCAACCAAGGCGAAGGCGCGCGCGGCGCTCAGATTCACTGCCGTGAACTCGTAGACCGACGGGCCCGCGGCAGACTGAATGTCCGTCCGTATCGTGCGCCTGGGCTCACCGCGATCTGCGGACGAGGGACTGCGCCTCGGCACCGTGCGGCGCCCGCCGCGCGGGGTGCCGAAAGCAGAATTTTCGCGGCGTAACTTCTACGACGTTTGGCTCCCTATCCTGTCGCCGAGCAGCGCCCTGGTTGATGCGGCGCGGTCGGCAACCGATGCCGCGGCGTGGCGCCGCTTCGTGCGCAAGTACCGCTCCGAAATGAGCGAGCCCGATGCATCGCGCACGCTCGACCTTCTCGCCGCGATGTCTCATCCGGCGAATTTTTCAGTGGGTTGTTATTGTGCGGACGAGGCGCGTTGCCATCGCAGCATCCTGCAGGAATTGTTGCTCGAGCGAGGAGCAAAGCTCGAGCCGCCGGTGCCGGCATCCCACCGCTGCGCGTTTTGACCGTACACTACGGCGCAGACAATTGGATCGAGACGAGAACCACACCGATGAGGGCTTTTTTGACATGCATCCGAGGCCGATAAACGGCACGGCCCGGAGCCTCTGCGCCGGCTTGTGCTCCTGCATCCTGCTGCAACCGACATTCGCCGCCTCGCCTTCCGATGAGACCCGCACGCCCATCAAACACCTGGTGGTGATCATCGGCGAGAACCGCGCCTTCGACCATGTGTTCGCCACCTACCAACCCATACCGGGTGAGCGGGTTTGGAATCTTCTCTCGCAGGGCATCGTGACCGCGGACGGCGCCCCCGGACCCAACTTTGCCAAGGCGGAGCAGCAGACTGCACCCGATCCCGCCACGGATGCCTTCCTGCTGGGACCCGCCAAGAAGCCCTTTCCGAACCATGCGCTGCCGCCCCCCCTGGTGGGCGGCCCAAAAGAGTCGTACATCGAGGGCAACAACCTGCAGCTCGCGAAGCATTCCGAGAACGGGCTGCCGGATGATTATTATCGGTATCTCGTGTCCGGAGGAACCGGGCTTGCACCCAAGACGACTGACACGCGCATCGATCATGCGGACTCGCTGCCGGCCGGCCCGTTCCAACTGACGAACGGCAAGACCCTGACCTATGACGACTATTCGGCGAGCCCCGCGCACCGCTTCTATCAGATGTGGCAGCAGCTCGACTGCAATGTCGACCATGCCAGTCCCGACCGCCCTTCCGGCTGCGACGGGCAGCTGTTCGCCTGGGTCGCTGTCACCGTCGGGCACGGCTCCAACGGCCTTGAGCCCGCGCCAAATTTCAGCACCCACTATGCGCCGGACGCCACGACCACGGGCGAGGGCTCCGAAGCACTCGGCTTTTACAACGTCCAGCACGGCGACGCGCCCTATTTCAAGCAGCTCGCGGACCAATTCGCGATGAGCGACAACTATCACCAAGCGGTGAATGGCGGCACGGGCGTCAATCACCTCGTGCTCGGGCATGGCGATCTCATTTGGTACAGCGACGGTGCGGGCCATCCGCTCGTGCCCCCTCACGACGTGACTGTGGCGGCCGGCACCCCGAACGAGGGCAAGGTCGACGAGATCGAGAACCCGAATCCCGCGCCGGGAACCGACAACTGGTACGTCCAGGACGGATTCGGCGGCGGGTCCGGCGGCAAACCTTCGTTCGGCGGCGGCTCCTACACCAATTGCGCCGATCTCGCGCAGCCGGGCGTTGGCGCCATCGTGAAGTATCTGCAATCGCTGCCGCGACCGATCGCGCCACACTGCGAGGCGGGCCATTACTATCTGCTCAACAACTACAATCCCGGCTATTTCGGCGACGGCAGCAACGCCTTTACCGACAACAATCCGCATAACACGGTGTTCACCGTCCCCCCCACTTCGACCCGCAGCATCGCAGATGCGCTCCTGGCGAAGCGCATCTCCTGGAAATACTACGGCGATCAGTGGAACAACTACCTGTCGGATCCCTATCAGCTCAGTTACAAGGCGATCGGCTCGAAGACCGACGAGTACTGCCCCATCTGCAATCCCTTTCAGTACGATACGTCGATCATGACGCATCCCGAGATTCGCCTGGCGCATCTCAAGGACACCATCGACCTCTACCGGGACATCGCCCGCGGCACATTGCCCGCCGTATCGTTCGTCAAACCGAGCGGGTTGGTCGACGGTCATCCCGCCGACTCGAAGCTGGACCTGTTCGAGGGGTTCTCCAAGAAAATCGTGGATGCCATCCGCGCGAATCCCAAGCTCTGGAAGGACACCGCGATTCTCATCACCTTCGACGAGGGCGGCGGTTACTACGACTCGGGCTACGTCCAGCCGCTCGATTTCTTCGGCGATGGACCGCGCGTCCCGCTCATCGTGGTGTCGCCTTACACGAAGGCGGGACACATCTCGCACGAGTACACGGATCATGTGTCGATTCTGAAATTCATCGAGCGAAACTGGGGCGTGGCCCCGGTGACGCATCGTAGCCGCGACAACCTGCCAAACCCGGTGCCGGAGGCATCCAATCCCTACGTCCCGGTGAACTCGCCCGCCATCGGCGATCTGTTCGATCTTTTCGAATTCCGGCACTGATAGCGGCCGACATGGGCGCAACGGGCGGCGAAACCATGTCCGCGGGCAACGTCGGCGAGGGGTCCAATCTCGCCCCGGTGCTTTCAGCGCCGAGCCACTCCTCGTCGCTCGAGGAGATTTCGCAATTCATTCGCTCACACTACGGCGTTGCGGGCACTCTCGCCAAGCTCGGGTCCGAGCGCGACGAGAATTACTGCATCTCACTCATCAACGGCGACCAGCGCCTCTTCAAGCTGACGCATGCCTTGGAGGATCCTGCGCTCGTCGATTTTCAGACCCAGGCGCTCATGCATCTCGCGCGAGTGGCGCCGGATCTGCCGCTGCCACGCCTGATCCCCTCGCTCTCGGGCGACATCCAGACCAGCGCCGTGGGCTCGGACGGGCGCACGCGGCGGGCTCGGATGTTCACCTTCCTCGCAGGAGCGCCGCTCAGCGGCTTCCCCCGCAGCGCCGCCCAGGCCGGCGGCCTCGGCATGCTCGCGGGGCAGCTCGATGCCGCGCTCGCGAGCTTCCATCACCCGGCCGCGGGTCACGAGTTTCTGTGGGATATCCAGCATGCCCTGCGCACACGGGAATTGTTGACGCATACGCGGTCCGCGGCGGACCGGGAGCTCTGTGAACGCACCCTCGGCCGCTTCGAGCGCGGCTTGGCGCGCGAGCTCGCCAGCTTCCGAACCCAGGTGATTCACAACGACTTGAATCCGCACAACCTGCTCGTCGATCCGATGCACCCGGACGAGCTGACCGGCATCATCGATTTTGGCGACATGGTGCTTGCGCCCTTGATCGACGAGGTGGCCGTGGCCTCGGCATACCTGTTGACGGCGAGCGCGGCTGCGCTTGGGACCGTGCCGGAATTCGTGGCGGCTTATCACTCGATCGTCCCGCTCCGTGCCGAGGAGATCGCCGCACTTCCCCAATTGATCGCGTTGCGCCACGCTATCACCATCTTGATCACCAACTGGCGCGCGGCCAGATATCCGGACAATCGTGACTACATCCTCAGGAATCAGCACCATGCCATCGCTGGAATTCAAAAACTGTGCTCACTCGCCGAATCCGCCGCGCATGAGCGGCTGCTCGGCGCCTGCGCAAAGGTGAGACCATGAGCTCGGACCCCGTCATGATCAATGCCTTCGACCCAAGCCGTGCGAACGAGCTGCCGGAGAACGAGCAGGCCTTGCTGGCCCACCGGCAACGGGTCTTGGGCCCCGCGTATCGACTCTTCTACGAACACCCCGTGCATTTTGTCCGCGGTGAAGGTGTGTGGTTGTACGACGCCGAAGGGGCCGCGTATCTCGATGCCTACAACAACGTGCCGTCGGTCGGACATTGTCATCCCCGGGTGGTGGAGGCGATCGCACGTCAGGCAAGTCAGCTCAATACGCACACACGCTATCTGCACGCCGGCATATTGGATTACTCGGACATGTTGCTCGCGACGTTTCCCGGCGAGCTCAGCCAGGTGATGTACGCCTGCACCGGGAGCGAGGCGAACGATCTGGCGGTTAGAGTGGCCCGGCAGTTCACCGGGGGCACCGGATTCATCGTCACGCGTCTCGCCTACCACGGGGTCACCGACACGATCGCCGCCATGTCGCCCTCGCTCGGCGCGCACGTGGTGCTCGGACCCCACGTGCGCGTCGTGCCCGCTCCGGCCGGGATGGGCGGCGCCCACGTCGGGCGAGATTTTGCCGCCGGAGTCGCGGCGGCGCTCGATGACATGGCCCACCAAGGCATCAAGCCCGCCGGTCTCATCGTCGATACCATCTTCTCGAGCGACGGGGTGTTTGCCGATCCACCGGGGTTCCTGCAAGAAGCGGTCGCCGCGGTTCGGCGGGCCGGGGGCGTGTTCATCGCGGACGAAGTGCAGCCTGGTTTCGGGCGAACCGGGGACGCGATGTGGGGATTTCAGCGTCACTCGCTCGTGCCGGATATCGTGACCCTGGGCAAGCCCATGGGCAATGGTTATCCTGTCGCCGCCATGGTGACAAAGCCCGAGGTGCTCGCTCCCTTCGGCGCCCAGTGCCGCTACTTCAATACCTTCGGGGGCAGCCCGGTGGCCATGGCGGCGGCGCGCGCCGTGCTCGAGATCATCAGCGAGGAAAGGCTGCGCGAGCGCGCTCAGGAGACCGGCGTCTATTTGCGCCGCGGGCTCGCCGCTCTCGGCGACCGGTTCGAGGCGATCGGCGATGTGCGCGGAGCCGGGCTATTCATCGGCGTGGAACTCGTCAGCGACCGAGCGGCCGGGTTGCCTGCCACTCGGTTGGCCGCCGATCTCGTCAACGAGCTACGCCGTCGCCGCGTGCTCATCAGTGCGGCCGGGCCAGGCGCGAATGTGCTCAAGATACGACCGCCACTGCCGTTCGGCCGCGCGGAAGCGGATGTATTCCTGGAGGCGCTCGAGGCGAGCCTCGCTCATTTGCCGGTCACTGCGTGAGCGTTCGCCGCAATGCGTCCTGCCACCCCGCGATCGCCTCGGTGCGGCGCGCAGCGGTCATCTTGGGCGCGAACGCGGCGCCTCTTGTCCAGGTCGCCGCCACCGCGTCCAAGTCCTTCCACACGCCCGTCGCGAGGCCCGCAAGGAAGGCCGCGCCGAGCGCGGTCGTCTCGAGCTCGGTCGGGCGCTCGACGCGCGCATCGAGCACATCGGCCAGGAACTGGCAGAACCAGTCATTGGAGGCCATGCCGCCGTCGACCCGGATGGTGGCCGCCCGCACGGCGCCATCTCTCGCCATCGCAGAGGCCAGATCGAGCGTCTGATACGCCACCGACTCGAGTGCGGCGCGCGCGAGGTGCGCGCCCGAGGAGTCGAGCGTGAGGCCGCAGATGAGTCCACGCGCATTGGGATCCCAGTGCGGGGCACCGAGCCCGACGAACGCGGGGACCAGGTAGACGCCGTGATTTTCGGGCACTCGCTCGGCAAGGGCAGCGGTCTCCGAGGCCTTCTCCACCAAACGCAGTCCGTCCCGGAGCCATTTGATCGCGGCGCCGGCAACGAAGATCGAGCCTTCAATGGCGTAGGTGGTATGCCCCTTGATGCGGTACGCCGGCGTCGTCAGCATTCGGTTGCGCGATTCCACCGGCGAGTCGCCGGTGTTGAGCAACATGAAGCAACCCGTGCCGTAGGTCGATTTGACCATGCCGGGCTCGAAGCATGCCTGCCCCACGAGCGCCGCCTGCTGATCGCCCGCGATGCCGGCGATCGGGATCGGATGCTCGAACAGACCCTCTGCGGTGTTTCCGTAGATCTCGCTCGAGTCCCGGACCTCCGGAAGCAGCGCGCGCGGAACGCGGATCAGCCGCAATAATTCGTCATCCCATTGCTCCCGGTGAATGTCGAACAACAGCGTGCGCGACGCGTTGGTCACATCGGTCGCGTGCGTTCGACCGCCGGTCAGGCGCCAGAGCAGGAAACTGTCGATGGTGCCGAAGGCGAGCTCTCCGCGCTCGGCGCGGCCGCGCGCGCCCGGCACGTTGTCGAGCAGCCAGGCGACTTTGGTGCCCGAGAAATACGGGTCGAGCAGCAAGCCGGTCTTCTGCCGAACCAGGTTTTCTGCGCCGTCGCGCTTCAAGTTCGCACACACCTCGGCCGTGCGCCGGTCCTGCCAGACGATGGCCCGGTGAATCGGCACGCCGGTACTGCGATCCCATACCACCGCGGTCTCGCGCTGATTGGTGATGCCGATGGCCGCCACGCCGCGGGCGCCCACGCCCGATCGAGCGAGCGCTTCACGGGCAGTCGCCAGCGTGTCGCGCCAGATGTCCTCGGCATCGTGCTCCACCCAGCCGGCCGCGGGATAGTGCTGCTGAAATTCGCGCTGCGCCACGGAAATGTTCTTGGCCTCATCGCTGAACACGATGCTGCGTGTCGAAGTCGTGCCCTGATCGATGGCGAGAATGTGACGAGCTCGATTCATGGTCTGATCCCCCCATTGCCCGCGCGCGCTTGCCGGCGCGCGGGTAAAAACGGCCGAATCGCCCCCTGGTAGAGAGCGCCGCCGACGACGCCGCCGAGTAGCGGACCGGCGATCGGCACCCACCAGTAATTCTGGGGAGCGGGCAAGGCTTGCGCACCCCATCCGGCCAGGTAGCAGAACAGTCGCGGCCCGAAGTCGCGCGCCGGGTTGATGGGCCACGCCTCCAGATACCCTGCGCATGCGCCGATGGTCGCGACCAGCAGGCCGATCAGCAGAGCACCCGCGTTGGCCGCCGGCGCCAGTGTGTTGAATTCCTCCGTGATTGCGAACACGCCGAGAACCAAAATGCCGGTGAGCACGATCTCGTCCATGAATGCATGGAGGGGGGTGATGGCGAGACCGGGATGCGTGAAGAATACTCCCGCAGCACCGCCATCGAGGTTGCGGCTGAGATGATGCAGCGCGTTGTAGTGATCGATGACCGGGGAGAACAGCAGATACACCATGGCCGCCCCAAGGAACGCGCCCAAGACCTGGGCTGCGGCGTACGGCAATATCTTGGCGCGCGGAAACCCGCGATACAACGCCAGCGCGAGGGTTACGGCGGGATTGGCGTGCGTGCCCGACACCGCCCCGGTCACATGGATCGCGAGGGTCACCGCCAGTCCCCAGGCGATGCAAACACCCCAGTAGGCTTGGGCGTACGGGCTCGGATCGTAGAGCACGTACATCGCGGCCGCCGAATCGCCCAGCGCCAGGATGATGAAAGTGGCCATGCACTCGGATAGGAGCTCCCCGCCGCGTGCTTTCGCGACAGCCGCGCCACTACCGGTGATTTCGCTCCCCATGCTGCTTCAGCGACGCGCAACCGGGCAGCGATCTCGCCCCCAAAACCGACCGCGCCGGCGCCGCTCCTCGATTGTTATGGTCTGATTTCAGCCTAACCCGCGCCCCGGGCCTTCGCAAGCAGCTCCCCTGTCAGCGCAACCCGGACACTCGATCGCGTTCCGAGATTCTGGTGTCCGGTCCGGAAGCGCCCATACTCCTGCCACCAGGGCAGCAGAGAGCCTGATCACGCCGAGAATGACCATGAACCGACTACCCTTAGTGGTTGCAATCACCGGCAGTGTGCTCGGAACCTCGACCGTGCTTGCCGCCGATCCCGCGCATTCGTTTTCCGCCAAGCGGCAGTTCGCGAGCCAGGTCGTGAGCTGCATGCGCAAGCGCATGGCCAGCGACAAGTACATCTCGTACAACCAGGCTGCCAAGATCTGCAAGGATGAGGTGACGAAACAGCTCGACGGCGCGGATGCCGGACCGCTGGTGGCTGCCGACTCGAAACCCTGAGCCTGGCCGGGGAGACGCGCTGCGCTCGGGGAGACGCGCTCCGCCCGCCGAGACAATCCGTTAACATGGGACGCATGCGCGTCGTCACCTACAACGTCAACGGCATCAGCGCCCGCCTTCCGAACTTCCTGCGCTGGCTGAAGGAAACCAGCCCGGACATCGTTTGTCTGCAAGAGCTCAAGGCGCCTCAAGATAAGTTTCCCGAGGCCGAGATTCGTCAACTCGACTATGGCGTGGTCTGGCACGGCCAGAAAAGCTGGAACGGGGTCGCCATCCTCACGCGAAACGCCGAGCCGGTCGAGGTCCGGCGAGTACTCCCGGGCGATCCCGAAGATGAGCACAGCCGCTACATAGAAGCCATGGTGAACGGCCTTCTCATCGGATGCCTGTATCTGCCGAACGGCAATCCGGCGCCGGGACCCAAATTCGATTACAAGCTCCGGTGGCTCGCACGGTTCCTGACGCACGCCGCCACGTTAGTGTCCAGCACATCGCCGGTCGTGCTCGCGGGAGACTACAACGTGATTCCCACGGAGCGCGACGTGTACAAGCCGGAACGTTGGGTCGATGACGCGTTGTTCCGCGTCGAAGTACGCCAGGCGTTTGCTGAACTGCTGCAGCAAGGATGGACGGATGCGGTTCGATTTTTGCATCCCGACCAGACGATTTATACGTTTTGGGATTTCTTTCGCAACGCCTACGGTCGCAATGCCGGGCTTCGCATCGACCATCTGTTGTTGAACGCGCCTGCTGCGGCGCGTCTCAAGGCCGCCGGGGTCGAGCGCGAAGTGCGCGGTTGGGAGAAGCCCAGCGATCATGCGCCTACCTGGGTGGAGCTGAGCGACACTTGAGAAGAGCGACACCTGAGAAGCTTGTGGCGCATGCCGGATCTCCGGCTGCGTTGCCCCTGTGACCGGGAGCAGTCTCGCGCCCACTATCTATATAGCCCGCGCGCCGGTAGACCGGTCAAGACACAAAACCAACCAGTTTTTTCAGAAATGTCGCGGAGCGGCTGGGTACGCACTTTCTGTTCATTTCCGCAGGTATTATTGCGCCATGCGACCCCGTGCGGGCGAATCTGAATACAGCTGCGACTTCCCCGCGTGAACTCCCCCATCCACGACGTCTCGGACACTGCCTTCTGGGTCGCGTACCACCGCGCGCTCGAGAGCGCTCGTCCCGACGCGCTGTTTCAGGATCCGTTGGCAGCGCGGCTCGCCGGAGAGCGCGGCCGGCGCATTTCCGATGCCATGCCCACATCGCGAATCGTCGCGTGGACCGTCGCGTTGCGCACTCGCATCATCGACGATTACATCGCCTCCGCCCTGCGAACGGGGATCGACACCGTGTTGTGCCTTGGTGCCGGACTCGATGCTCGCCCCTATCGAATGGCGCTGCCGCCCGAGCTCAAGTGGATCGAGGCCGATTATGCGCACGTGATCGACTACAAAGAAGAGCTGCTGCGCCAGGAGACTCCGGCGTGCCGCCTAGAGCGCGTGAAAATCGACCTCGCGAATGCGGCCGAGCGGCAGCAATTGTTGGAGCGTGTCGATGCCGAATCGGTCGGAATCCTCGTGCTGACCGAAGGCGTGATTCCTTATCTGGCCAACGACGATGCGGCCTCCCTCGCCGACGCTTTGCGCTCGATGCGCCGTGCGCGGCTCTGGATCGTGGATTATCTGTCCGCCCAAGCCGTCGCGTTCCGCCGCCGCGAGGGGGTGCGACGCGCGATGCAAAACGCGCCCTTCAAATTCGCGCCCGGCGACTGGTTCGCGTTCTTTGCCCGGCATGGCTGGCGTGTTAAAGAGATCCATTACTATCCGGAGGAAGCGGCTCGCTACGCTCGACCCATGCCGTTGCCGGTGCCAGCCAGACTGATGCTCTCGATGTCCCACCTCTGGATGAGCGCGAAGCGCCGCGAAGAATTACGCAGGTTCGGCGGGTATGCGATGCTCGAGCCCGTGGTTTAAGGGTAGCTCGGCCGGATCAATTTCTATTATTGTTGGTGCCCCGGCACAACAGGCCGCGGCGGCAGGGCCTTAGACCTCGTCGGTCCAGACCCGGAAGACCTCCAAATAGTTCAGCCCGAAGGCCGTACTGATCGCGACATCCGCCGCGTCGCGTCCGCGCGCGATCAAAATCCGGCCGATGCGGCGTTGATTGTTGCGCGGATCGAAGGTATGCCAGGCGCCACCGATGTATGCCTCGAGCCAACCGGCGAAATCCATGGGTGCATCGGGGAGGGTCACGCCGATGTCGCCGAGGTAACCGGTGCAGTAGCGCGCCGGAATGTTGAGGCAGCGGAGCAGCGTGATCGCGAGGTGCGCATAGTCGCGGCACACGCCCTGGCGCTCGGTGAACGCCTCCGAGGCGGTCTTGGTCGGCCGCGCAAAGTGATAGCCGAACGCGATGTGCTGGTGCGCGAAGTCGCATACGGCCTGCACTCGCGCCCATCCTGGCTCGAGATGGCCGAACAGGCGCCACGCATCGGACATGAGCCGCTCGGTCTCGCAGTAGCGGCTGCCCAGCAAAAAAACCAACGCTTCGTGGGGCAGCGTCTCGACCGGATCCTCCTGGGCATGCGGATAGAAGGGGTCGGGCAGACCCGTGTCGCGGATCAAGGCGTCGGCGGTAATCCGGATGCCTCCCGCCGGCGCGACGATCCGGGTGCAGGTATTGCCAAATGCGTCGGCATAGGTGTCCTGAGGAACCTGCGGATCGGTGATCATGCGGTCGGGCTGCAACAAGTCGGCGCTGCGCGTGTGATGGGCGTGCAGCATGAGAATCATCGGCACCGGCTGCGAACAGGTGTAGACCATCTCGTATCCAAACCGAATTTTCATGCGAAGCGTCCAGGGTTAGCCGCGTTGATGCGTCGAGCCTCGGCCTTTATGGCATCGCGTGCGAACAGGCCGCGTAGGACTAGCGAGCCTTCTGGCGTAGGCGTCGCTCGGAATACGCGGCGCGGCAAAAAAATGCGAGATTTCTCCACGGTCGCCTTGGCTTTCAAAGACAATGGGCGGTCTCGCGACGAGATCGTCCATGAAAACATTTCACTGTACCCACTGCCAGAATCTGATCTTCTTCGAGAATGTACGCTGTCTGAACTGCGACCGCTCGCTCGCGTTCCTGCCGGACCGCGGCCTCATGGCGGCGCTCACCCAGAGTCCCGACGGACTCTGGCGGTCGGAGCTTTCGGACGGTGAATCGCGGGGCTATCGCCTGTGCGCAAACTACAATGGGGTAAGCGTCTGCAACTGGGTAATACCCGCCGACGATCCGAGCGACTTCTGCCGCTCCTGCCGCCTCAACCGGGTGATTCCCGACCTTTCCAGTGAGCGCAACGTCGTCGCCTGGTTCCGGCTGGAGGTTGCCAAACGCCGCATGTTGTACACCTTGCTGGGTTTCGGACTGCCGGTCGTCCCGAAGGACGTCGATGAGGCGCAAGGACTCGCGTTCGAGTTCCTCGAGGACTACTCCGACGGCGACGCCAAGCGCGTGCTGACCGGCCACGACAACGGATTGATCACTCTGAACGTCGCGGAAGCCGACGACGTGCACCGAGAGAAGGAGCGCACGCTCCAAAAGGAACCCTACCGCACTCTTTTAGGGCACTTTCGCCACGAGATCGGCCATTACTATTGGGACCGGCTGATCGCGGACGGTCCCTTGATGGAGCCCTTCCGCGCAACGTTCGGCGACGAGCGCGCCGACTACCAGGCGGCCCTGCAACGACATTATCGGGACGGTCCGCCGCAGTACTGGGAACGCAACTTCATCAGCGCCTATGCCACCATGCACCCGTGGGAAGACTGGGCGGAATCCTGGGCGCACTACATGCATATGGTGGACGCGCTGGAGACTGCCGGCGCCACCGGCCTCGCCCTGCGGCCCCAGCGCAGCGACGAGCCGCGCATGCAGCCGCCGCCGGACCCTTTGAACCCGAGTCAGCGCGACTTCGACTCGATGATCGAGTCGTGGCTGTCGCTGACTTATGTGTTGAACAATTTGAGCCGCGGGCTGGGACTGCCCGACAGCTACCCGTTCGTGCTGTCGCTGCCGGCGACCGGCAAGCTGCGCTTCATTCACGACACCATTGACCAGCGGGAACTGGGGAGATAACGCATGTCGATCCACGTCGCCCTCAATCACGTCATGCACTATCGGTATGACCGGCAGGTCGTGCTCGGACCGCAGATCATCCGTCTGCGCCCCGCCCCGCATTGCCGCACCCGGATCCTGTCCTATTCGCTGAAGATCGTGCCCGCCGAGCATTTCATCAACTGGCAGCAAGACCCCCAGTCGAACTACCTCGCCCGCGTGGTGTTCCCGAAACCGACCCAGGAGCTGCGCATCGAGGTGGATCTCGTCGCCGAGATGGCCGTGCTCAATCCGTTCGACTTCTTCCTCGAGGACTACGCGCAAAAATTCCCGTTCCGCTACGCGCCGAGCGAGGAGCACGGACTCGCACCGTTTCGCATCACGGGGCCTGCGACGCCCAGGTTGACGAGATATCTCGCGGGCATATCGCGGGAGCCGCAGGCCACGGTGGATTTCCTGGTGGAGCTGAACCGCCGCCTCGCGGCGGAAGTGAAGTATGTGATCCGAATGGAGCCGGGCGTGCAATCACCGGACGAGACGCTCGAGAAGCGTTCGGGGTCATGCCGCGATTCGGCGGAACTCCTGGTGCAGATCCTGCGCCATCTCGGTTTCGCCGCACGATTCGTTTCCGGCTACCTCATCCAGCTCACCGCGGACTTGAAGCCTCTCGAGGGCCCGGCCGGGCCCAGCCAGGACTTCACCGACCTGCATGCCTGGTGCGAAGTGTATCTGCCGGGGGCCGGATGGATCGGTCTCGACGCGACCTCGGGACTGCTCACCGGCGAAGGCCACATTCCGCTCGCGTGCACACCCGAGCCGCAATCCGCGGCGCCGCTCACCGGCATCGTCGAGCCCTGCGAGACCACCTTCGAGTATCTGATGAAAGTCGCGCGCATCTGGGAGGCGCCGCGCGTGACCAAGCCCTATACGGAGGATCAATGGCAGGCCATCGATGCCTTGGGTAAGCGGGTGGACCAGAGTCTGATCGTGGACGATGTGCGTCTGACCATGGGCGGTGAACCCACGTTCGTGTCGAGCGAGGATTCGCTATCGCCTGAATGGAACACCGCGGCGCTCGGCGATAACAAACGCAGCATCGCGTCCCAGCTGTTCCGGCGACTGAAAGAGCGCTACGCGCCCCACGGAATCACGCATTTCGGCCAGGGAAAATGGTATCCCGGCGAGCCCTTGCCGCGCTGGTCGCTCAACTGCTTCTGGCGCAAGGACGGCGAAGCGATCTGGCGCGACGCGGCGCTCAACGCCGACGAAAGCCGCGATTATCCAGGCGCTGCGGGCAACGCATCGCGGCTGCTGCTCGAGGTTGCGCGACGCCTCGGCATCGGCGAGGACCACGTATTCGGAGCGTTCGAAGACCCGCTCTACTATCTCTGGCGCGAACGCAAACTTCCCGCCAATGTCGATCTATCGACCGCGACGCTCACCGATCCCAAGGAGCGCGAGCGTCTCGCGCGCATCCTCGACAGCACCCTCGATGAGCCGGCCGGGTATGTGTTGCCGCTTGCCAAAAATACCGACGATTCCCCCTGGCAAAGCGGGCCCTGGCTGCTGCGCAGCGAGCGCTGCTACCTCATCCCCGGCGATTCGCCGCTGGGCTTTCGGCTGCCGCTCGATTCGCTGCCGTGGGTGCGGCCCGCCGATTTCCCGCACGTGTACCCTCCCGACCCGAACCAATCCTTCGAGGCGCTGGCGAAGCCGACGCTGGAAGATTCCACACGGGATCGCGAGCAAAGCGACCGCCGCACCGACGCCGCCATCGCGCGGGCCGCCGGCATTGACGCCGCTGCCGGCGAGACCGCCGCCGGCGGCAGCGCAGCTGCGGATGCGCGCGCCCTTGCCGCACGGTTGACGCCGCCGCAGAGCACCGTTCGCACCTCGATGTGCGCGCAGCAACGCGACGGTGTGCTGTACGTCTTCATGCCTCCGGCGCGATGCCTGGAGGATTATCTCGAGCTCATCGGCGCGGTCGAGTCGAGCGCGGCGTTGCTGCACCAACCGGTGATCATCGAGGGCTATGAGCCGCCGGCCGATCCGCGCCTGGTCAATTTCAAGGTCACGCCCGATCCGGGTGTGATCGAGGTCAACGTGCAGCCGAGCGCCCGCTGGGACGAGCTCGCAGCCCACACGCTTGAGCTTTACGAAGACGCCGCTACCTGCAAGCTGCGCTCCGAAAAATTCATGATCGACGGCCGGCACGTCGGCACCGGGGGCGGCAATCACATCGTGATGGGGGGAGCCACGCCGCAGGATTCCCCGTTCTTGAGGCGTCCGGATCTGCTGCGAAGCCTGATTTCCTATTGGCACAACCATCCCTCGCTGTCGTATCTGTTTTCGGGCCTGTTCATCGGGCCGACCTCGCAGGCGCCGCGCGTCGACGAGGCGCGCAACGATTCGCTCTATGAACTCGAGATCGCCTTCGGCCAGTTCCCGGCACCGGGGGCTTCCGTGCCCCCCTGGCTTCTCGACCGGCTGCTGCGCAATTTATTGATCGATGTAACCGGCAACACGCACCGCGCCGAATTCTGCATCGACAAGCTGTACTCTCCCGACTCGAGCAGCGGACGGCTTGGGCTGGTCGAGATGCGGGCGTTTGAGATGCCGCCGCATCCGCGCATGAGCCTCGTTCAGCAGGTGCTGCTGCGATCACTGGTGGCGCGTTTTTGGCGCGAGCCCTACGCACCCCGGCGTCTGGTGCGGTGGGGAACCGCGCTTCACGACCGGTTCCTGCTGCCGCACTTCGTGCGCACGGACTTCGAGGATGTGCTCGCCGAACAGGCGCAGGCCGGCTTCGATCTGAAGCTCGAGTGGTTTGCGCCGCACTTCGAATTCAGGTTTCCGAAGCTCGGAGACCTCGAGCTCTCCTGCGGGTCGCTCGAGTTGCGGCAGGCGCTCGAGCCCTGGCATGTCATGGGCGAAGAGGGAACCGGAGGCGGCACGGTGCGCTACGTGGACTCCTCGGTGGAGCGGCTCCAGGTGAAGGCCTCGGGGCTCGCACCCGATCGCTACGCCGTCACCTGCAACGGCCGCACGATCCCGCTGCGACCCACGAGCCGTGCGGGAGAGTTCGTGGCGGGCGTGCGCTACCGCGCCTGGCAGCCGTGGTCCGCGCTGCATCCGAACATCGGCATTCACTCGCCGCTGACATTCGATATAGTGGATACCTGGATGAAGCGATCGGAAGGCGGCTGTCAATACCATGTGGTGCATCCGGGCGGACGTAATCACGACACCTTTCCGGTGAACGCCTTCGAGGCCGAGAGCCGCCGGCTGGCGCGGTTCTTCCGCCTGGATCACACGCCGGGGACGCTGAGCGTCGAGCCCGCGGCGGTCGACGATGAGTTCCCGTTGACCCTGGACTTACGCCGCCCATAATCTCATGGAGAAGTTCCGGGATACCTTCGGTGAGACATCGGGCGCGGCGCCGGGCGATCCCAGACTCGCCACCTATCGGAGCTACGCCGGCCGATACGATGAGTTGATCGCCGACGACGGAGACATCCGCAACCATTGGCGTCCGTTGATCCGTGGAGTCTTCGAGGACGACGCGCGCGCGGCGCGCCGCGCCACGGAATTCACGCGCCGCATGATCGTCGAGAACGGCGTCACCTACAACGTCTACGCCGACGAGCAAGGACGCGATCGTCCGTGGATCCTGGATCCGTTGCCGTATCTGCTGACCGCGCAGGAGTGGCAAACCATCGAGGCCGGCGTCGCCCAGCGCGCGCATCTGTTGAACGCGGTGCTGTCGGATATCTATGGCCGGCAGGAACTCTTGTCGAGAGGCGCGCTGCCCGCCGACATCCCGTTCGGCCATCCCAATTTCCTCTGGCCCTGTTGTGGCATCCGGCCGCGCGACGATCGATGGCTGTGGATTTACGGCGTCGATCTCGCGCGTTCTGCCGACGGGCGATGGTGGGTGCTCACCGATCGCACCCAGGCGCCCTCGGGCCCGGGCTACGCGCTCGAGAACCGCCAGATCGTCCGACGCGCCCTTCCGGAGCTGGCGCAATCGATGGATGTGCGCCCGTTGGGCGCATTCTTCGCAGCGCTTCGCGACGAGCTGCTGCGCGGCGCGGGCGCCGAGCCGCTCGCGGTGGTGCTCACGCCGGGCTCGTTCAACGAGACCTATTTCGAGCATGCCTACCTTGCGCGACAGCTCGGCTTCCCGTTGGTCGAGGGACACGATCTGACGGTGCGCGACGAAACGGTGTTCCTGAAGACACTCTCCGGCCTGAAGCGTGTGCATGCGGTATTCCGCCGGCTCGACGATGATTTCTGCGACCCGGTGGAACTGCGCGTCGATTCCGCATTGGGCGTGCCGGGATTGCTCGGCGCCATCCGCAAGGGAAACGTGGTGGTCGCGAACGCACTCGGCAGCGGCGTGATGGAATCGGCCGCCTGGCTCGGGTTCCTGCCCGCGCTCGCCGAATCGCTGATCGGCGAGCGCCTAATGCTGCCCTCGGTTGCCACGTGGTGGTGCGGCGAGCGGCCCGCACTCGAGTCCGTGATCGAACAGCTTCCGCGCCTGGTGATCAAGCCGACCTTCCCCGATCAGAACCGCGTGCCGGTGTTCGGCCGCGATCTCACCGCCGAGGGACGCGCCAAACTGATCGAGCGGATGCGCGCTCAGCCCCAGGCCTTCGTCGCCCAGGAGCATCTGGCCTTTTCGCAGGCGCCCGTCTGGTACACCAAGAATTCCGACGCCTTCTCGGCACGCGCGCTCGGCATCCGGGTCTACGCCATTGCGACGCCCGAGGGCTATCGGGTGATGCCCGGCGGGCTCGCCCGATTCGCCGCCGACGATCACGCGGAAATCGTGTCGATGCAGCAGGGCGGCGGCAGCAAGGACATCTGGGTGTTGTGCGATTCGAGCGAGACCTCGGAGGAATCCACTGCGCCGATCGCGCGCGCGGACCCGCGCGCGGCCGGGCGGCACCAGGATCTGCCTTCGACGCTGGTCGAGAATCTGTTTTGGATGGGACGCTATGCCGAGCGCTGCGAGGACAAGACGCGGCTGCTGCGCGCGACGCTCGGCTTGCGGCGCAATCTCCCCTTCTGGGCGGAGGCGGTCGAAATTTGCAAGGAGTTCGGTGCCGCCACCGTATTCGACCCCGAGAAGCGGTTCACCTTGAACGGCGACATCGGCCGCCTCGGAGAATGTGCCGCTCAAGTACGAAGCTCGCTCTCGGCCGAGAACTGGCGCGCGATCACGGTATTGCAGCGCGACTTCCGGCGTGCGGAAGCGGCGCGGAGCGATGCGCGCGAAACGCTCGACCGGCTCCTCCTGTCGCTCGTGTCACTGGCGGGATTCGCGCTCGATGACATGACGCAGGACGACGGCTGGCGCCTCATGATGATCGGGCGGCGGCTGGAGCGGCTGCAATTCCTCTGCGATGTTCTCGCAAGACGCCTCGCCGCCGTCGACACCCCGCTCCGCCAGGAGCTCGAATGGCTGCTCGAGCTCGGTGACAGCGCCATTACCTACCGCACCCGTTATCGCGCACCGCCCGTCTGGGACAACACGATCGAGTTGCTGGTGTACGACGAGCACAATCCGCGCGCGCTCGCATTCCAGTGGCGGTCGGTCAACACCTTGCTCATCGAGGTGGCGGAATCGCTCGGAACCCGCCCGCAAGACGCCTTGTACGAACCCATCGAGGACTTGATCGCTCTGCAGGAAAGCCCGCCGGGCGACGATCCCCTCATGGTACAAGCCTCGCGGCGCATCCTGTCGGAGTGTTTGAAAGAGCTGAACGGCGCGGTCGCTCAAGTATCGGATCAGCTCACCTCGCAGCATTTCTCGCACGTGGACTTCGAGCTCAAGGCGGTGACCGCGTGACCCAATACGCCGTCCGCCACACCACCCTGTACGAATACGGGGGCGAGGTCGCCCATTCGCATCATCTGTTGCATTTGACGCCGCGCGAGTTCGAATACCAGCGATGCCTGTCGCATTCCCTGGTCCTCGACCCGCTGCCAAGTTCGGCGCGCGAGGATCGGGATGCCTTCGGCAATCCCATTGCGCGGCTCGAGTACGATCGCTCCCATGACCACCTGTCCGTCAGCGCCGTGATGCGGGTGGAGGTGCTGCCGCGCAGCGCGGGCCAACTCGAGGAAAGCGAGGCCTGGGAGCGCGTGCGGGAGCGTTTGCGATATCACGCCTCGGCCCCGAGGCCCACCGACCTCGAAGCCTGTCCATTCCGAATGCGCTCCAGTCACGTGCCGTTGAAGGACGTGGTCGAGGACTACGCGCGCGAAGCCTTAAAGCCCGGCCGGCCCATCGCCGCCGCCGCCCACGCGCTCACGCGGCAGATCTACCGCGACTTCGACTACGTTCCGGGCTCGACCACCAACCGCACATCGATCACCGCCGTGCTCGCGAGCCGGCGCGGCGTCTGCCAGGACTTCGCGCATCTCATGATCGGATGCCTGCGCTCCTCGGGTCTCGCCGCACGCTACGTGAGCGGCTACATCAGAACCGTGCGCGATGCCGAGCCCGATACCCTGGTCGGCGGCGATGCCTCGCATGCCTGGGTGTCGGTCTATTGCCCGCCGCTCGGCTGGGTCGATTTCGATCCGACCAACGACTGCGTAGTCGGCGAGGATCACGTGACGCTCGCCTGGGGGCGGGATTTCGGCGACGTGTCGCCGCTTCGCGGCATGATCGTGGGCGGCGGCCGGCACAAGCTCTCCGTGGACGTGGGCGTACGCCGGGTCGGGTGACGCCCGCGGTCAGGGTGCGGCCCGGCGGCTTGGGCCTTCAGGCTGCCGGCCTCAGGGGGGCTGCTGTTTCAACTGATAGCCTCCGTCGATGACATAGGCGTGGATCGCGTCCACGTCCGCCGGCGACAGCACGTCATCGAACCGTCCCATCCCCTTCGCGGCGAACGCGCCACCGAGCACGATGGTGTTGAAGAGCGTATGAGTGCCCGGCTCGATGCGGCGCAGATCCGGCAGATTGCCGCGGCCCATGACGTGGCAGCGGGAGCAATAGCGGTTGTAGAGCACCTCCCCCGCCGCGATTTGCTTCTGGTCCGTGGGACGCGCGGGAAGATCCGGGAACGGCGGATCGGTGCGCGCGGACGGCAACGGCGGGGCCGGTCCGCCGATCTTCAGCGCAATGATGCGGCCCTCGTTGCCGTAGCGGTATGCGGCCGATGCGGGATCGAGCGGATAGCCGTTGATGACTGCGCCGCCGCCGTAGCCCGCGATGATCGCGACGTACTGAACGCCGTTCACCCGGTAGGTCATCGGCGCCGCCATCATCGAGGTGCCGAGGGGAATCGATGCCAGGCGCGCGCCATTATCCGATCCATAGACGTTGAGACTGCCGTTGGCATCGCCTTGGAACACGAGTCCGCCCGCGGTCGCGAGCACGCCGCCGTCAAAGGAAGTGGCCGTTTGCGTCTCCCATTTCACGCGGTGCTCCTTGACGCTGTAAGCGCGCAGGAAACCGCGGGAAGCAAAATCCGTCTTGAACGGGCGCTCGAGATCGGCGAGCGGCGGCAGCGGGCCGTACAAGGAACGCATGGCGCCCGGATCGTAGGTCTCCGGCGCGAACGCCGGCGTCGTGAATTGACCCTCGACCAGTCCGGCTCTGCGGGCACTGGTGTCGAATAGGATGTTGCCGCCCTCCTGCACCGAAATGTAGGTGAGCGCGCGCTCGGCGTCGTACGCCATCGGCTGCCAGGTGTGAGCCCCGACCTCCGAGGGAAATACCATGGCGGGTCCTCGACTGTAGTCGGCGCTCGCCTCGACGATCGGCCGCCCGGTCTTCGGATCGATGCCGCGGGCCCAGCTCACGTACGCGAAGGTGCTGGCGGACACGAGTGCACCGCTCGCCCGATCGAGCACATAGTAGAAGCCGTTCTTGCTGGCCTGCATGATCACTCGGCGGCGCCGGCCGGCGAGATCCACGTCGGCGAGCACGAGTTTCTGGGTGCTGTCGAAATCCCACCGATCGCCGGGCGTGGTCTGGTAATGCCACGCCATGGTGCCGTCGCTCGCATGGATGGCGATGATCGAGGCCGCATAGAGCTCGTCGCCGCCGTGGCGGCCGTCGAGCTTCATGTTGTAGGGAGCCGCGTTCGCAGTACCGATGTACACGAGGTTGAGCTTGGGATCGTAGGCCATGCCGTCCCACACCGTGCCGCCGATGCCGGCCTCCCAGGGATGTTTCGGGTCCCAGGTCTTGAGCGCCGCGGCCAGGTGCGGCTGATCCTGCGGGCCCAGAGCCGGATCGCGCGGCACGGTATAGAAGCGCCAGCGCAGCGCCCCGCTCTTCAAGTCGTAGGCGGAGACATAGCCGCGTATTCCCGCAAAGTCCGCACCGCCGTTGCCGATCACGACGAGATCACCCGCGAGCTGCGGCGCCCCAGTAATGGTGTAGGGCTTGCGCGCGTCTCGACCGACCAGCGTGTCGACCTTCCAGACGAGTTGGCCGGTACGCGCATCGATCGCGTGCAGCCACCCATCGATGGCGCCGACGTACAGCTTGCCCTCGAATGCCGCGAGCCCACGATTGACGGCATCGCAGCAGGCATAGCGCGCCCAGTGGCCGTCGATCTGCGGGTCGTAGGTCCAGAGTTCACGGCCGGTGGCGGCATCGAGCGCATAGACACGCCCGAAGTTGCTGGTCGCATACATGACGCCGTCGATGACAAGCGGCGTCGACTCCTGGCCGCGGCGGGTGCCGAGATGATAGTCCCAGGCGAAGCCGAGCTCACCGACGTTGCCGGCATCGATGTCCTTGAGCGGCGAATAAAAGGTGCCGTTGGCGTCCCGTCCTGGCGTGAACCATTGATCGGGGTCCGCCGCGGCCAGGCGCGCAGCGCTCACATCCGCCGCTTGGGGAGGGGCGGCGGCGCTCGTGGCCGCCGCCACGACCAGCGCGGCCGTCAGCAGCGTCATCATATGACGGCATCGAAGATTCATCATGTCAACACAACCTCATCGCTGGGAGCTCCGCGATGCTACCGCAAGTGCGGCATTGCCGTTGCCGCACCGGTGCCGCATCATCTGACTCACACTCGAACCCACCGCATCGGAGATGACCCATGGCCGAGCCGCAACCTTCTCAGAAACTCCCGGATTGGATCCAAAACCACCTGACGCGCTACATCGCCACCGACGGAGCCGATGGGTACCTATGGGACGCCAGCCTGGGCGGGGGCCAGGGGATGATCCCGACGCTGCTGTTGACCACGGTGGGCCGCAAGTCCGGGCGGGAGCTCACCATGCCGCTGATCTTCGGACGTTCGGGCCAGGATTACGTCATCGTTGCCTCCAAAGGCGGCGCTCCCGCGCATCCGGCGTGGTACTTGAATCTCGAAGCGAACCCGTCGGTGCGGTTGCAGGTCAAGGCCGACAAGTTCGCCGCGCGCGCCCGAACCGCTCAAGCTGAGGAGCGGGCGGCGCTGTGGAAGAAGATGGTGGCGATCTACGCGCCCTATGAGCTCTATCAGACCAAGACTGACCGGCAGATTCCGGTGGTGGTGCTGGAGCGTCAGTAGCCCGCCACCGCGGGGATGATCTCGCGGCGGAATATGTCGATCGGCGTGAGTTCGTGCACGGTCGGCATGTTGAACACCGCATGCCGCACGCCGATCGAGGCCAGCGCCTTGCAGTGGGCGATCACGTCCTTGACGCTCATTTTGCCGGGCTGCAAATCGACGGTGCCGAGCGTCGTGATCTCGATCGTCCCGTAATCCCGGCCGAGCGCCTCGCAGTGCTGTTTCAATATATCGAGCTTGGCGCGTACGGCCTCCGGGCTGCCGAAGAGATTGCACGCGTCCGCATATTGCGCGACCAGCCGGAGCGTCTTTTTCTCCCCGCCACCTGCGACCAGAATCGGTGGGTGCGGACGCGAGAGGGGTTGCGGGACGCAAAGGGTCTCTGCGAGTTGATAGTGCTTGCCGCGATACGGGCCGTTGTCGGCGGACCACATCTGCTTGGCGATCTGCAGCGTTTCCTCCAGCATCTCGAAGCGCACGCCGAGCGGCGGGAACGGAATCCCCAAACCGCGCGCCTCCTGTTCATTCCAGGCGGCACCGATGGCGAAATAGGCGCGGCCGCCGGACAGTACGTCCAGCGTGGTCGCGCTCTTCACGAGCACGCCCGGATAGCGATAGACCACACCGGTCACCATGGTGCCGAGCTTGACTTGCCGGGTGAGCGCCGCGAGATACCCCAACGTGGTGTACGCCTCCAGCATGTCGTTTTCCGGCGGCCCGATCATGCTGATCTGGAAGAGGTGGTCCATCACCCAAAGGCTGTAGAACCCCGCCTCATCGGCGGCCCGCGCGATGTCGGCGAGCTTGGCGGCGATGCGTTCCGGCCCGTCCGGCCAGGTGAAGTTGGGGACCTGCAGACCGATTTTCATCGCTCGATTCTATACTATGGATTCGTTGCAGAAGAGAGGTAGCAGGCATGACTGAGATCAAGGGCGGCGGGTCAGCTCCAGGCCGCGATACGATCGCCGTCTGGGGCGGCGAGCGGGAGCACGAGCCCTACGAGCGTGCGACACAGGTACCGGTCGTCCACAGCGTCTCCTTCGGCTACCAGGATCTCGATACCTGGCTCGCGGTCGCGCTCGGCCACGAAAAGGGTCACATCTATTCGCGCAATACCAACCCGACGGTGCGCGCCTTCGAGGAGAAGGTGCGCGATCTGGAGGCGGCGGAGGCCGCGACCAGCTTTGCCACCGGCATGGCCGCCATCAGCGCGACTTTCTTCACCTTTCTGCGGCCCGGCGAGCGGGTCGTGTCGATCAAGGACAGCTATGGGGGCACGAACAAGCTGTTCACGGAATTCCTGCCCGCATTCGGCATCGAGGCGACTCTGTGCACGGCCGGCGATCACGCGGCGATCGAGGCCGAGATTGCACGCGGCTGCAAGCTCCTGTATCTCGAGACGCCCACCAATCCGACCGTGAAGATCACCGACATCGCCCGCCTCGCGGCCGCGGCCCATCGTGTGGGCGCCCTGGTTGCGGTGGACAACACCTTTGCCACGCCCATCAATCAAAATCCGTTGAGTCTCGGCGCCGACCTGGTTCTGCACAGCGCGACCAAATTTCTCGGCGGCCACGCCGATGCGCTCGGCGGCGCCGCCTGCGGACGACGCGAGCTCGTGCAGCGGATGTACCATTTCCGCGAAATCAACGGGGCAACGCTCTCACCCGGGGATGCCTACAGCCTGCTCCGTGGGATGAAGACCTTGGGGCTGCGCATCGCACGGCAGAACGAGAGCGCCCTGACCATCGCCCGGTGGCTCCGCCGTCACCCGGCGGTCGAACACGTCAACTACCCGGGACTCGCCACGCATCCGCACCACGACATCGCCGTGCGGCAGATGCGTGGCTTCGGCGGAATGCTGAGCTTCAGCGTGCGCGGCGGTCTCGGTGCCATCAAGGCCTTCCTGCCGAAGCTTAAGTTCGCGCACCGAGCAGCCAATCTCGGCTGCGTCGAGACCGTGGTCGGGCCGCCGTCGGTGACGAGCCATGTCGAATGCACGGCAGAGGAGCGCGCAGCCGCCGGTATTCCCGAAGGGCTGGTGCGATATTCAACCGGCATCGAGGATGTCGCGGATCTGATCGCAGATCTCGATCAGGCGCTCACTTGAGCTCAGGCGAGCGTGAAGGTTCGCTTCAACAGGTAGGATCCGAAGCCGCCTTCCACGCTGTAGTAGAGCCAGTCCGACCCGTTGAGGTCTGCGAGACTGACGAGGCCGAAGAAGCCGGAGAACAGAATCAGAATACCGAAACACGCCGGCCACACACCGGATCCTGCGTCGAAGAAACGCGCAGTTAGAGTTTCGGGCTGATCGTCAAGCCAGTCGGAAGGTTTCAGTTCGGTGGCCAGGGCGGCCAGCGCTAGGAACCACATGGTCGGCGCCTCTCACGTAAATTCATTACACCGAAGTGCATTCTCCGGAAGTGGCGCACGGCGCTCTTGGATATGAGTCTCACGAAGGTTATGTAATGTGTGAACGTCGTCACGGGACCGCACGATGGGAGCTCGGCCGGGCTGACCGGGCGGCCATGCGACATAATCAAATTGGGCTTGTGAAGCGACCGGAAAAACCCGAGAGTTCCAGGGGTTTTTTGCGCTCTTGCAGGCTCCATGACATACGATCGACGGGTACAAGCTCGCTTCGGGATCCCATGCTATTCATTGCGCGATTCATCGCGTCGTTCACTTTGTTCGGTGCCGTGTCGGTGCTCTGCGCCTGCGGCGGTTCAACGCCCGTCACCGCGCTCCCAACCGCATCCCTGGTTGCATCGAGCACCACCATCGACGCTGGCGGCTCAGCGACACTCACGTGGTCCTCGGCCAATACGACCTCGTGTAGTGCCTCGGGCGCTTGGAGCGGCACCTTCCCCGCGAACGGTAGCCGCAGCACCGGAGTGCTCGGCGACGATGCGACGTTTTCGCTGACGTGCACGGGTGCCGGCGGCGCGAGTCCACCCGCGACCGTGACCATCGTCGTCAACGAGCCTCCCGCGGCCACGCTGATTGCGAACCCCACCAGCGTCACCGCGGGCGGCGCGTCCACGCTCTCCTGGTCGTCGACTCACGCGACGGCTTGCCTTGCGGCGGGCGGCTGGAGCGGAACGCTGCCTCCCAGCGGCTCGCGGAGCACGGGGGCGTTGACTGCGAACTCGAGCTTCTCGGTGACATGCTCCGGTCCCGGCGGAGTGAGCCCGGCCGCGAGCGCGTCCGTGACCGCAACCCCGTTGCCGCCCGTTCCGACAGCCAGCTTGAGCGCATCGCCCACGAGCGTGGTCTCCGGCGGCTCCTCCACGCTCACCTGGAGCTCCACCAATGCAACGTCCTGTACCGCCTCGGGCGGCTGGAGCGGATCTTTGGCAACGAGCGGTACGTTCGCGACCGGCCCGCTCACGGTCGCCGCGGGCTACTCGCTGGTGTGCACGGGCGTCGGGGGTACGAGCCCTGCGGCTACGGCATCTGTCGTCATTCTCCCGGTTCCGACGGCAACTTTGTCCGCGGCGCCCACCACCGTATCGGCCGGCGGCCAATCGATGTTGACCTGGAGCTCCAGCAACGCGGTGTCCTGTACCGCCTCGGGCGGATGGACGGGTTCGCTCGCAGCGAGCGGTACGCAAGCGACCGGCCCCGTCAACGCACAAACGACATACTCGCTGATCTGTTCCGGTGCCGGCGGCACGAGCGCGCCCGCAACGGCCACGGTGAACGTGGTCCCCACCGCGACGCTCTCCGTGTATCCGTCGGTGGTCGCGCCCGCAGGCGCCTCGACGTTGACGTGGAGTTCGACCAATGCGACCTCGTGCGCGGCGTCCGGCGGCTGGAGCGGCACGCTTGGCACCGGCGGCAGTCAAAGCACCGGAGCCGTCAACGCGACCACCACGTATTCGTTGACCTGCAGCGGGCCCGGCGGCAGCAGTGCGCCGGCGTCCGCGCAACTCACCGTATCGAGCGTTGCCATGAGCCTCGCCCCGACCGAAGCTGCCATCACACTCGCCCGCACGCAGCAGTTCACCGCCACTGTGCCGGGCGGCGGCGCGGCCACCTGGAAGGTCGATGGGATTGCCGGCGGCAATTCGAGCGTCGGCACCATCAGCTCGAACGGCCTGTACTCGGCCGGAAGCGCCGGCGTGCACAACATCGTGGCGACGAGCGTCGCCAACCGGACGCAGAGCGCCAGCGCGACCGTGGCAGTGACCGATCTCGCCGGGGTGTTCACGCGTCACAACGATCTCGCGCGCGACGGCGTGAATGCGCAGGAGTACGCGCTCAACGTCGCCAATGTCACGAGCTCGTTCGGGAAACTCGCCTCTTGCGCGGTCGACGGCGCGATCTACGCGCAGCCGCTCTGGGTCGCGAACGTCACGATAGGCGGCGCAACGCATAACGTCGTATTCGTGGCGACCGAGCACGACAGCTTGTTCGCGTTCGATGCAGACTCCCCTGCCTGTACCCAACTTTGGATGGTGAGCTTGATCGATGCGGCGCACGGCGGGACGGCCGGCGAAACCCCGCTCATCAGCATCACAGGCGATGCACTGGTGGGCGCGAATTTCGGCGACATCCAACCCGAGATCGGCGTGACGGGCACGCCGGTGATCGACCCCGCGACCGGCATTCTATACGTCGTATCCAAGTCCGTGGGCCCCACCCAAACGGTCTTCTATCAGCGGCTGCATGCCATCGACATCACCACGGGGAACGACGAGACCGGCTCGCCAATCGCGATCGCAGCTACGGTTGCCGGTACGGGGAGTGGCGGCACTTCGGTGATTTTCAGCGCGATGCAGGAGAATCAGCGAGCGGGTCTCGCGTTCGCGAACGGCACCGTGTACATCGCCTGGGGCTCGCACGAAGACAGCACGCCCTGGTACGGCTGGGTCATGGCTTATCAATACAACGGAACCACGTTCACGCAGACCGCAGCGTTCAACACCGCGCCCAACACCTTGGAGGGCGGCGTGTGGATGGCCGGTGAGGCGCCGGCGGTGGATTCCAACGGCAATGTCTACGTCTCGACAGGCAATGGAATCTTCGACGCCAACAGCCTCACCCCGCCGAATAACGACTATGGCGATTCGCTGCTGCAATTGACCTCATCGCTCGGTGTCAGCACGTACTTCACGCCCTCCGATGAGGCGAACCTCTATGCCACGGACGCAGACTTCGGCGCGGGCGGCGCTGCGGTGCTCGCGAATCTGCCGGCGGGCAACACCGTAATTCCTGCGCTCGTCTGCGGAGGAAAGGACGGTGCGTTGTACGTCTTGAATCGCGATGCGCTCGGCGGGTTCGGCGATCTATTCGCCGTGCAAAAAATCGACCTGGATCATGGACTGTTCTCGACCGCGGCGGTTTGGAACAACTACTTGTTCGTGGCCGCCGGCGGCAGCGAGTTGAACGCCTACCAATGGACGCCCTCGTCCGGTCAATTCGCCCCGGCGTCGATGTCCGCCCACACTTATAAGTGGCCGGGCGCGACGCCCTCAGTGTCCGCCTCGGGCACGCAAAACGGTCTCGTGTGGGCGCTCGACAACTCGAGCTATTGCACGAAGCAATCTTCGTCCTGTGGACCCACCGTACTGCACGCCTACGACGCGACCGACCTCGCGACCGAGCTCTGGAACAGCTCGACGATTCCGCAGGATGCAGCCGGTTATGCGGTGAAATTCACCGTGCCGACCGTCGCGAACGGCCGGGTGTATGTCGGCACGCGCGGCAACAACATCGGTGCCGTCGACAGCTCGACCAGCACGCCGGGTGAGCTCGAAATCTACGGGCTGAAGTAGCCGACCCGGCGGAGCTACGCGAACCGGCGCGGAGCTACGCGGCCCGCACCAGATCCGTGCGGACATAGCGGGACAGATGCCACGCGGCGAGCGCCACGTCCGCCGTGGGAACCGTCAGCACCTCGTGATCGAGGAGCGCGGGCAAAGCCTTGGGCTCGACCACCCACACGGAACCCGGGGGATCGTTGTGTTGCACATACCAGCCGGGGAAAGCGACGATGGCTCGTACGGTGAATCGCTTGCCCGTACTTTTCCTCAGAAATGCTTCTATCCAGCGCGCGGCATCCGCGGCACCGGCCCTCGGATCGCGTTCGAGAGCCTTGCCTGCGACGAGGAGCTTGCGGCCCTCGACGTACACCTTGGCTTTCGGCCAGGGTTTGGGGAGCGCGTGCGTCTCAACCACGAAGACACCCCGCCGGGAGATGATGACGTGGTCCACGCGGCGACCGTCACCCCTCACATCGTGAAACACCTGGGCTCCCCCCGCCCGTAGCCGTTCGATGCATTGCGCCACGGCGCGTTCGCCCTCGAGCCGTTCGTCGAGCTCGGCGGGCGGGTGGCGCGCCATCCCGGGCGCGCGATGCACGATAGCCAGCTTCAAGAGACCGCGCCCAAAAGCACTGTGCGCGAGTCTGTCCCGCCATCGCCGAATCTCGTCGATGAATTCACCCGCGCTCGTCTCTATCGGCCGACTGAACATCTTGGCGAAATGTGACACGACCATCGCGGCAGTTCTGTGGATGGGCTCACGATTGCTTACAGATCGCCGCAGCGATCCCACATCGCGGCATATATGAAGTCGACCTTTGTAGTTTACCTTCATATCTGCTAGTCTGGCGGACGTGAAAAAGGCATCCGATCCTGCGGCTGACATGGCGACGGAGCTCCGAGTGCTGCTCGGCAAGCTCAGGCGCCGGCTGCGCGAGCACGCACACAAAGGCGATTTGTCCCTGTCCCAGATAGCGGTGCTCGGCTACCTCGATCGGGAAGGTCCCGCGACGGTCACCGTCCTGGCACGCGCGGAAGGTGTGCGGTCGCAATCGATGGGCGCCACCGTGGCCGCGTTGGAAGAGGCCGGCCTCGTGACGGGCGCGCCGAATCCGACCGACGGCCGGCAGATCATCCTGTCCTTGACCGCAACGGCGCGTGAATGGATCAAAGCCAGCCGTGCGGCACGCGAGGACTGGCTATGCCGGGCAATCCGCTCGCATCTCAGTCCGGCCGAGCAGGAAGATCTTGCGAAGGCCGCGACGCTGCTCAGGCGAATCGTCGATTGAGCATGCGGTGAAAGGCGCGTTCCGCTCGCTTCGCAACTACAACTACCGCGTCTGGGCGGCCGGCGCGCTGGTGTCCAATGTGGGCACTTGGATGCAGCGGACGGCGCAAGACTGGCTGGTGCTGGCGGAACTCACGCACAAGAGCGCGACCGCGCTCGGCATCGTGATGGCGCTGCAATTCGGGCCGCACGCGCTCATGCTGCCTTTGTCGGGATTCGCAGCCGATACCCTCGATCGCCGCAAGCTCCTGATGGCGACGCAGGCAACGATGGGACTGCTTGCACTCGGCTTGGGGCTTCTCACCCTGTCGGGTTCCGCCCGTTTGTGGCACGTCTATCTGTTCGCGTTCCTGCTCGGATGCGTCAGCGCGTTCGATTCGGCGGCGCGCCAGACCTTCGTCGCGGAGCTTGTCGGGGAGCAGGATCTTTCGAACGCCGTGGGCTTGAACTCGACGTCATTCAATGCGGCGCGCATGATCGGTCCGGCCGTCGCCGGCGTGCTCATCGCCGCCGTCGGGTCCGGCTGGGTTTTCGTGATCAATTCGGCCTCGTTCGTCGCCGTTCTTTGCTCGCTTTATTTGCTTCGCGTCGAGGAATTGCATCGCAGCGCGAAAAGCGGCCGTGGTCGCGGCGGACTGATCGACGGATTCCGTTACGTCTGGCGCAGGCCCGACATCAAGGCGATATTGCTGATGCTGTTCTTGATCGGCACTTTTGGGGTCAACTTTCCGATCTTCATCTCGACCATGTCGGTCGGCGTGTTCCACGCGGGCGCCGGGCAGTTCGGCTTGTTGACCTCGATGATGGCGATCGGCTCGGTGGCGGGCGCGCTGCTCTCCGCGCGGCGCGAGAGACCGGGAATGGGGGTCATCGTTGCGGCGGCGGCTGTCTTCGGGCTCGGCTTCTGCATCGCCGCCGCAATGCCGAGCTACGGTCTGTTCGGCTGCGCGCTCGTCATCATCGGCCTCTCGGCGCAGACCTTCAGCACGACGGCGAACAGCACCCTGCAGCTATCGACCGATCCCGACATGCGCGGCCGGGTGATCGCCTTGTTTCTCGCCATCGCGCTCGGCGCGACGCCGATCGGCGCGCCCTTCGTGGGCTGGGTGGCGGATACGTTCGGTCCGCGATGGGCGCTCGGCGTGGGCGCGGCCTCGGGATTCGGCGCGGTGATCGTCGCCATCCATTATTTCGCGCGGCATCGGGGCCTGCGCCTCTCGATCAGCCACGGGCGGCTCGATGTCAGCCTCGCCGAGGTGGTCGGCCGGCGGCAACGGCTGCAATAAATCAGCTTGCGGCCGCCAGAGCGCCCGCCTCGGAGGACCCCGAGCTCGCGTATCGCTCGACGATACGCCGATCAGGAAACGCGATCGGCTGGCGCGATCGCCGCCGGTCCACCGGACGCGCCTGCCCAACCGGCAGCGTGGGTCTGGCCTGCACCGCAGGGGAATATTCGCGCCCGGCGGTGAGCAACGCCAAATTGAGCAATTGCAGGCTGCGCCGCGCGGCCGCCATGACCTTCATGCGCACGCGTTCGGTCTCGGCGTGACGCGCCACGATCTGCAACGCGATGCGCGGATGCTCGTCGTCGTATTTCGCATGATTTCGAAACCACTTCGTGGTTCGCGGATTCATGCTCACGCCCTCACGCGAGCCGTACGCCTCGAAGGCGCTGATCAACCCGCGCGTCAGATCGCCCGTGGCGCCCTCGATCGCGAAGCTGGTGGCGGCCACCGCCTCCGGCAGCGAACCCTTCGCATTGATGTACCACATCCAGTCGCTCAACGACTGTACGTCGCGCAGCACCGGCCGCTCACCCTCGGCCATGGCCATCATCTCGGCGCGGGGTATGCCGAACCCCTCGCCCATCCAAATCCAGTGCTCCGCGTGCGCCTTCTCGACCCGGATGTTGTCGATCAAGAAAGATCGCGAATACTCGTCCTCCGCCTTGATCAGCGCCTCGGCCAGGAATTTGGGAAAAGCATGAATGAAGGGATACAGCTGCAGGCACCAACCGCGGATGGCGTCGGTTGACCAGGTACCCTGGATGAGGTTGGTGGCCCATTCGCCCGACACGATCTCGTTCCAATCGGGCTCCAGGTAGCGCTTTAGCGTGTCGAGCCAGTCGGCCGTCGATTGTTGCGGGGCGTCCATCAACGAACTCCTACGGTGAATTTGACAAAATATAGTGCCGGCTCAGTTACCAAAAAACGATTCTTCACGTGGATTCTGGATTATGTAGAGTCTAGAGGTGCTGGTAACGCGCTGCAACCGGCGCGCGCGGGCCGTGACCCTTCTCTCGGTATCCGGGATCCGGCATAGATAGGCTGCCCAAAGAGTTGCCCGCGCCTTCGAGGCGACACCCGAAGGCCCCAGGGATGAAGAGACTGCACAGCAGCCCCAACGATTCGAATGGGATATCGCGTTTAGCGCTGCGCTTCGTCGCACCCGTCCTCCTGTCGCTCACGGTGATGTTGGTCGCGGCTGTGCTCAGCATCGAGCTGCTCTCCACCATGCGCGCCTGGGTTGGAGGGGAAGGGCTGTATTCGAAGGGTCAGAAGAACGCCACGTATTACCTGTCGCAATACACGCTGTCCCGGTCCGAAGAGGATTTTCGGCTCTATCAATCGGCGATTGCCGTCCCGCTCGGCTATTGGAGGGGCCGGGTGGCCGTTCAACGCCGTCCTGTGGACCTGAACGCTGTCCGCTCGGCTTTCCTGCAGGGCGGAAGCGAGCCTTCCGACATCAACAGCACCATCGTCCTGTTCAGGCTGTTCGGAAACCTCGCGCCGGTGCGGCACGCGATCGACATCTGGACGGAGGGCGATGGCTACACGCTGCGGATTTGTGCGCTCGCCGCTCGCGCACATCCGGCGGATGGGTCCGAAGTGCCGGAGGCTGAGGAAGCGCGCATTCGGGCGCAGTTGCATCGAATCAACGGCGAACTCACTCCCATCGCGGCCCGGTTCTCATCCACCTTGGGCGACCTGGCGCGGACCACGCGGAGCTTGCTGATCCTGGCGCTCACGGTCGGGACGCTCATCACCGGAGTCTTGTGCATCCGGGTGACCCGCGCCCGTGTCAGGGAGCGCGACACCAAGGAACGGGGACTGGCGCGACTGACCGAGCTGTACGCCGCCTTGAGCCAGACGAGCCAGCTCATTTCGCGGGTGAGCGACCGCAGCCAGCTATTCGATGAGTTGTGCCGGATCTGCGTGCGCACCAGCGGCTTGACGCTGGCGGCGGTGGGGTTGGTGCGGCGTCATCCGTCGGAGATCGATTTCGTCGCAGCGCACGGCGAGCCCCAGGCGCATCTTCAAACGTTCAAAACGGTGGTTGCGGGCGGCCCGGGGGTGCAAACCGACGTGCTGCATGCCCCTCTGCGCACCCGTCAATCCAGAGTGCGCAATGGCGACGACGAGCCTCGCGGAGCATTTCCGTCGGAAGCCTCGTTCCCGCTGATCTGCCAGAACGAGGTCATCGGCGTGCTCTGCGTGTTCTCGCGGGAGCCGCAATATTTCCGCAAAGATATCGTCGAGCTCCTGGAGCAGCTCGCAATGGAGGCCTCGTTCGCCTTGGACAGCCTGCATCGGGAAGCCGACCGGCGCCGCCAGGCGGCGGTGATGTCGGACCAGAATCGCATCCTCAATCTGATCGCGTCCGGCACCGGCCTCAAGGTCATACTGACCACCTTGGCGCAGTTCATGGAGACCCAATCCGGCGGCCTTCTCTGCTCGCTGGCTGCGCAGGACGCCGCCGGCACGGGCGTCTGCGTGGGACGTTCGAGCACGATGCCGGCCGACTTGGACGGCGAGGCGCTGCACCCCGTGGGCGGCGGCACGCTTCAGCCGCTCAGTACGCGCCCCATCTTCGGCAGCAAGGATCAGTTGCTCGGCACACTGTCGCTCTACGGGCGCAGCGACTGCGAGCCGCCGCAACTCGACGCACAGCTGGTCGGCATCTGCGCCAACCTGGCCGGCATCGCCATCGAGAGTTGCCAGGCCGGCGAGCGAATCCGGCATCTGGCCCACCATGACGATTTGACGGGCCTTCCGAATCGATTGCTGTTCAACTTCCAGCTGCAGAAGGCGCTCGCTCACGCACAACGCTCGAGCGGCACGGTGAGCGTCCTGTTCCTGGATCTGGACCGGTTCAAGGTCATCAACGACACCCTCGGACACGACGCGGGCGACACGGTACTTCTGCAGATCGCGAACCATTTGCGCGCGTGCGTGCGCGGCACGGACATCTTGGCACGCGTCGGGGGGGACGAGTTCACCGTGCTCATCGAACAGTTGATCGAGCCACAGGATCTCAATGCCATCGCTGTAAAGCTGCTGGCGGCCATGTCCAACCCCTTGACGGTCAACGGCAACGTGTATCAGCTCTCCGGAAGCATCGGTATCGCAACCTACCCGGCGGATGGCGTCGACGGAGCGTCCCTGCTGAAGAATGCCGATATCGCGATGTACCGGGCGAAGTCATCGGGCAGGAACACTTACCAGTTCTATTCCACCGAGATCAACGAGCACAGCGTCGAGCGGCTTGCTCTCGAGAACGAGCTGCGCCAGGCCGTGGTGAGGCGGGAATTCGAGGTTCATTACCAGCCCAAAGTCGACATCGCGACCGGCTGCATCGCGGGCGCGGAAGCCCTGGTGCGATGGCGCCACCCGCAGCGCGGGCTGTTGCTGCCGGCTGATTTCATCGCCGTGGCCGAGGACGTCGGCCTGATCGCCTCCATCGGCAGCTTCGTGCTGGACACGGTTTGCGCCGATATCGTGCGCTGGCGCGCGGAGCAATTGCCGCCCACGCGGGTGGCCATGAATCTGTCGGCCCAGCAGTTCGCCGATTCGCGGCTGCTCGACAACTTGAATCAGATCTTGCATCGGACCGGATGCGACCCGCGCCTTCTGGAGTTCGAGATCACCGAGAGCGTGGTCATGACCAATCCCGGCAAGGCGCTGCAGCTCCTCGAGCACATCAAGGATCACGGCATCACGCTCGCGATCGACGATTTCGGCACGGGGCACTCCTCGCTTGCCTACCTGAAGCGCTTCCCGGTCGACAGCGTGAAAATCGATTACACCTTCGTCCGCGACATCGCGATAGATCCCAACGATGTCGCGATCATCAAGGCCATCATCGCGCTAGGCCACTCATTGGACCTCAAGGTCGTGGCGGAAGGAGTCGAGTCCGTCACGCAGCTCGAGATTCTGCGGCGCTTTCATTGCGATGAGTTCCAGGGATTTTTGTTCAGCCGCGCCGTGCCCGCGACCGAATTCGAGCAGTTATTGACGAACACCCTGCCGCGGTCGGCGGCCGGGAGCTCTTTCGCGAAACTTGCGGCGCGCTGAGGCAGCGGGCGGCGCCGCGTCGCTACCGCCGGCGGGCGCGGCGAATCTGTTTCGGCTGCAAGCCGAAGTGTCTTCGAAAGGCGGTCGCGAAGGAGGTGGGATGACGATAGCCCACCGCCTCGGCAATCCGTGCCATGGGCATGCGCTGCTCGCGCAGCAACTGCAAGGCGCGCTGCATGCGGCAGCGGACCGAGAAATCGAAGGGCGTCTCTCCGAACATCGTCCGGAACCCGTGTTTGAGCGTCGTCTCGTTGAGACCGATGGCGCGCGCCACTTCCGGAATGGTGGGCGGATGCTGCATCTCGTTTTTGAGGATGTCCCGCGCGACGTGCAGGCAACGCAGCTCACGGGCGGAGAAAAGATCGTGGGGGCGTCCCGATTGTAGCCCCAGGTGGGCGACGCCCGCGCAGAGCAGTTCGGTCACGACTGCCTCGGTGTTCAACAGTCCGAGCACCCCTGAATAGGGAGCGTCGACCAGCTTGGTGATCAGCTCGAACATATGGGCGGTCAGGGGCAGCTGACAGTACGGCATGGCGTCCGTGCCTAGCCCGCTCAACAACAATTGCATCTGCGCGGGAACGCCCTCCCCCTCGCAGAGAAAGGTGTCCAGCAAGAACTGCGGGCGCACGTTGATGATGACCGAGCGCTGGCGGGCGCTCGGCTCGGTCCAGGCGGTGAACTCCATCCCGCGGGGCTGATAGTAAACCAGCAGACTCGGCTGATTCAGCCGCAAGGTGGCGCCGGGCACCGCCATGGTGAGGTCGCCCGACAGCTCGAAATAGAACTGGACGATGCCGTCGTCGGTGATTCGCTCCAGACGCGGCCCGTTGAACGAGAAATTCTCGACGACCACGTAAATGTCGTCCCGAGCCCGCATGAAATCCCAGTACCCGCGGCCATCGTCGCTCGGCACCGCGACGCGTGCGCCGAACATGTCGCGTTGTCGATGCCATACCGCCCGATCCACCGCCTGGGTGCGTTCCAGACGGTCGAAGGCGTCGTGCAGCGTGTGACCCTGGCCGGCCACCATGGTGCGAAACAAGCCCTTGGCGGGATCTATCCTAGCCAGGGACCACATAAGTCATCGGGCACACGCGACCGTTCCGGCGGGTTACCCGCCAATTCCCGCTCTTGAGCGTACATCCCTTTGACATGCCTGGAAATTAGCAAACCCGTGCCACGATGGGAAGGCAAACGCGGGCACGCGGCGAATTTTCTGAAATCCTACGAATCATTCCATTCCACCAACGCGCGGAGCGGCCGGGCGCGGGACCGCTCGGTAAGCTCCCTGACAATCAAAAGGAGAGGGAGCGCTGGATGCATCAAGAACTGGGGGTCTCCGGGAACGCCCGGCGCGTCTCGCCGACGCTTCGGCGCGCCATCCGCCTGGCGCTCGCGCAGTGCGGCACCGTTTCCATACTCTCCGCGATGGGCGCCCATGCGCAATCGCCCGCGGCCCCCGACAATGCGCCCCTGGCGATCCCGGAAATCGTCGTCACGGCTCAGCGGCGAGCCGAATCGATCCAGGACGTTCCATACAACATCACCGTGGTGGATCCCGGCCAGATTTCGGCGTCCGGCGCGACCTCCCTCAACGATCTCACCCGCGTAGTTCCCGGACTCGTAACGGTCGACACCGGCGAAGGGGCGCGCGGACGAACGGACAATCTGACGTTGCGCGGATTGCGGACCGACAGCCCCGGGGGCGGCCAGACCGTGGTCGAGGTGCCCGGGCAAAGCGTGAGCCCGGTGTCAACTTACTTCGGCGAGACCCCCGTGTTCTTTCCGATGCCGCTGTACGACATCGACCGGGTCGAAGTGCTGCGCGGCCCGCAGGGCACCTTGTACGGATCGGGATCGCAGGCCGGCACCATCCGGTTCGTCCCAACCCGACCTCAATTCGACCAGTTCTCGGGCGAAGTGCAGGCGACAGCGAGCGCCACGGACCATGCCAGCGAATTCGACAACCTGAACCGCGACATCAAGGGATTCGTGAACATACCGCTCGCCGATCACCTGGCGATTCGCCTCGTCGGCGGACGCGAGCACGACGGCGGCTTCATCAACAACGTCGACCTGTTCGAGCGCCAGGGCGGCGGCGGCGTGCTGGCGACTCCCACGCCAAGCGTGCCGGGCGTTCTGACCAGCGGTCCGGTCATCGCGCCGGAGCAGAAGAACACCAACACCACCGATCAGTGGTTCGCGCGCGCGGCGCTGCGTTGGCAGCCGGCAAGCGCCGTCGACCTGCAGCTGAACTACGTGCATCAACACATCGATTCAGCCAACGCGCAGTACTCGAACCCCGGCTATCCCGGTGGGCAGCTCAACCTGACCACGCCCAACCCGGCGCCGGTGAGCGCCCAGAATCCGGCCCACTGGCCCAACTCCTCGTTCAACTTGAATCCCGGCGGGACCTACGATTCGACCGCGTTCACACTGTCGCCGTACACCGATACCATCGATCTGGTGAGCGTCGACGCCACCGTCGACCTCGGTTTCGCCACCTTCACCTCGGCCACATCCTATTACGACGACAACACCCTCGCCGTCGCCGACTATACCCCGGCGTTTTTCAGCAATGCCGGCTTCAATTTCAACCTGTACCCGCCGTACAACTATTACCCGCGCATGCTCCCGATCCAGGAGGTGCCCGCGAACGATCACGCCATCATTCAGGAAGTGCGACTCGTGTCGAGCGGCGAGAATCGCTTCGACTACGTGGTGGGCGCGTTTTACGAGCGCGAGCTCGGCAGCGTGCAGTTTCACCAATACATGCCCGGAATACAGGATTATCTGACCTACAGCGGCCAGCCGAATCCATCGACCTCCGGCGACGAGCTGTGGCATTACATCCGCGACACCACGTTCCAAGACGAGGCGGCGTTCGGGGAGCTCACCTGGCACGTCACGCACGAATGGCAGGTCACGGGCGGACTACGCGTATTCCATCAAAGCTTCGACACCGCCTCGTCGAGCAGCTTCCTGTTGTGCGGGGCGCTCTGCTCGGCGAGCCTCACGAGTGCCACGGGCTTGAGCACATCGTCCTCATCGCTCACCACGAGCCGGGCGGTGAAGAAGCTCAATACCTCGTACGACCTGACGCCGACCTTGAAGGTGTATGCCACTTACTCCGAAGGTTTTCGCCGCGGCGGCGCCAATGCGCTGCCGCTGTCCGGGGCGTATGCGACGCTGCCGCAGTATCAGACGTTCTCACCGGATTTCGCCAAGAATTACGAGGTGGGCGTGAAAGGCTCGTTGCTGGAGCACCGGTTCCAGTATTCCGCGGATCTGTATCGCATCAACCTCACCAATTTTCAGTTCGACGGCGAGAACTTCAGCTATTTTCCGGCGACCTACAACGGCAAGGATGCGCGCTCGCAAGGCGTGGAGCTCGAGCTGCACGCCGCGCTCACGCGCGACACGCAGCTCTCCTTCGGCTACGACTACACGCAGGCGAAGGTCACCCAGACCTTCCAGCTCCTGGATTACCCGACCTATGCGACCATCCCGTCGCTGGGTGGCAACGGCCAGCCGGCCGTGCTGTTCGACGGACCGATCACTGCCGGCACGAAGCTGCCGGGCATCCCGTTGAACACGTTCTCGTTGGCCCTCGACCGGACGGTGCCTTTGTCGGTGATGAGCCGGCCGGCATCGCTGAAGCTGCACGTCGACGGCGCTTATCGGAGCGCCACCACGGCGACGATTCTGACCGCGACGCCGTTCAATTGGACGATTCCGCAGAGCTTCTCGGGCAATGCCCGGGCCACGTTCGCGCCGGGCGGCCCGTTGACCTATGATCTGTTCGTGAACAATTTGACCGACTGCACGTGCTACTCGGGCGGTCAAAACATACAAGCCTATCCGAACTATTCCCGAGATCGGTATGTTGCGCGGCCGCGCACCATCGGCATTAGCGTGCGTTACGATTTTTGAGGTTTCCATGCGTTCTCCCACGTCATTGCTTGCGGCCTTTTCGCTCGCTTGCCTGGTGCATGCGGGCGCCGCCCATGCGGCGGTCACGGCGATCGATCCAAAGGCGCTGTACCCAGAGGGACCGCTCTGGGACCAGGGCCGGCTGCTCTATGTGGAATATGCCGGGCCGGGCATCAAGAGCTGGGACGGGAAGGAAGCGAAAATCTGGTGGCGCCGCGAGCACTGCGGAGCGAACGGATTGATTCATTTCCGGGGCGATCATGTGCTGGTGGCCTGTTACGACGGGAATTACCTGGTCGAGCTCGACGCGGCGGGCAAACAGGTGCGCATTTTCGATAAGGACAGTGCCGGGAAGGCGTTCGTCGGTCCCAACGATTTCTCGAGCGACGGTCACGGGGGCGTGTTCTTCTCGGCCTCCGGCGTATACGACATCAAGGCGCCGATCACGGGAGCGGTGCTGCACCTGTCGGCGGATGGGCAAGACATGCGGGTGGTCGCCGATACCATCCACTATTCGAACGGCCTGACACTCTCCAAGGACGGCAAACATCTGTTGGTGGCGGAAATGCTCGCCGGCAGAATCCTGTCCTTTCCCATCGGCGACGATGGCGCTTTGGGACCTCGGACGGTCTGGGCACGGCTGCAAGACCTCGCGCCACCGACGCCGAACGAGGATGCCTACAACGGCCCGGACGGCGTCAAACTCGGTCCCGACGGGAATTACTACATTGCACAAAACGGCTCCGGCAGGGTGTTGGTCGTGACCGAAGAGATGAAGCTGGTCCGCGCCATCGACGTGCCGACTCCCTACGTGACCAACGTGGGCTTCGGTGCGAACGGATCGGGCACCGTCTTCATCACCGGCGCCTTCGATCCCTGGAAAGCGCCGTTCCCGGGCGCGGTGTATCGCTGGACACCATGAGCGGCTATTCGTTGGACCATGACCGCGGCATTCGATCCATCGCGGCCCGCGGCCGGCACGTGGCATACGGCATGGGGCTCGGGATCATGCTGCTCGATGACGTATACCCCGGGTTTCCGGGCGACGTGCGCAATGCCAGCGCGTTCCCGTTCCCAATCCAGTACGACGTGGTCGAAGGGGTGAATATCCAACGCCTGGTGTTTGAGGCGGACAAGAGCCCGTGCCTTGCCCCGATTCTCGCGGCGGCGAAGCGGCTCGAGCGGATGGGATGCCGCGCCATCGCCGCCGAATGCGGCTACTTCGCCTATTTTCAGAGGGAAGTCGCGCGCGCAGTGAACGTGCCCGTGTTCATGTCGAGCCTGCTGCAAGTGCCGCTCGCGCAGCAGCTCCTCGGAGCAGAGGCCCTGATCGGAATCGTCTGCGGCACCCGTTCCAACCTGACGCATGCGCACCTGGAGGCGGTCGGCATCGATCCCGGGGGCCGCGTCGTCATTGCCGGCGCGATGGACGAGTACCAGTGTCCGGAATTCGACAATCTGTGGAACGCGCAGGTGCGCGCCGAAATTCCGGTGTCGAATTACGAGCGCTCGGAGGCGGATTTCGTCGCCCTGTGCAAGGACTTCAAGGGCAAGCACCCGCAGATGCGCGCGCTGGTGTTCGAGTGCACCGGATTCCAGCCCTTCGCCCGTGCGGTGCAGCGCGCGGTCGACCTGCCGATCTTCAGCTGGTCGACGTTGCTCGATTTCGCGCATTCCGTGGTCGTTCACCGCGATTTTTACGGGCACGTCTAGCGGCGGCAGGAAGCGCCACAGCACCCAAAGCTCGATCGAGAGGCCCGCGGCCTCGCGCCGTGGGCCCGGTTTCGCGCTAAGAGCTCAAGGGAACGTAATCGACTGCACCGGTATTCGGGTCATAAACCTCTTCCGCCGGAAACCAATAGATCTCTTCGTTTCCCTGATCGTCGACATACGAGTAACCGATGTACTCCGTGCCCAAATCCTGCATTTGGGCAAGCCGGTACGAGGCATACATCAGGTGTCCCCCCGATGCCTGCGCCATTTTCCGGTGTGTCTTGTATTTCTTGACCGGAATGTCTCCCTTCTCGGAATGCTTGACGTGCAGGGCCGCGATTTTCCCTCCTTTGACCTCCACCGACGTGGTGTATTTTCCCTTGTGGTCGATGTCGTGGTGGCCGTCTTGTTTGAGCTTGTCCTTGACCAACGCTTTCGCGTCGTGATGATGCTGCGCTTGGACTGGGACACCGAGCGCGGCCCCGGCCGGGAGCGCGAGTGCAAATGCGGTAAGAATGGGTAGCAAAGGACGGTTAACGCGCATGGTATTTCCCGTGTTGTAGGTTTTGGAGGAACCCAGTTTTGAATGAAACCCCGGGCGATGCGATTCTCGGGGCACCGCTTTGCGGGTGAGAAATGTCCGACCGGCGATGCGTCAGAAAAAGATGACAACCTGCGTGGAGGAAGGTCACTTGAATGGGTGTCATGGCCATCGCAGAGTGCCGTCTCGACGCAGCGGCCCCGGCCGCCAGGCGCCGTATGGCAGTGCGGCAATTTGGGGGCAATCTCCTCACCCACACGGCCGCAACTCATGATTAAATGGTTCGGCGCGCTTGCCACAGTCCGGGCGCCCGATGGGGAGGCACGAC
>Ga0187847_10000058_pt1 | contig 118845 bp, 99 predicted proteins | sample June2016WEW_4_10_FD_132458 | JGI IMG/M metagenome (GOLD analysis project Ga0187847, IMG submission 132458) | Peatland microbial communities from SPRUCE experiment site at the Marcell Experimental Forest, Minnesota, USA - June2016WEW_4_10 | ecosystem: Environmental > Terrestrial > Soil >...
CACTGCCACCGTGTCCAAACTGGGCGACTCTTCGACCGAAATCGGACAGGTCATCAAGGTCATCACCTCGATCGCCCAGCAGACCAATCTGCTGGCGCTCAACGCCACCATCGAAGCCGCCCGTGCCGGCGAGGCCGGCAAAGGCTTTGCCGTGGTCGCCAACGAAGTCAAGGAACTGGCCAAGGAAACCGCCAATGCCACCGAAGACATCAGCCGCAAGATCGAAGCCATCCAGGTCGACACCAAGGCCGCCGTCGACGCCATTGCCTCGATCTCCGGCGTCATTCACCAGATCAACGACATTTCGGGCACCATTGCCAGCGCCGTCGAAGAACAGAACGCCACCACCAACGAGATGTCGCGCAACGTCAGCGAAGCAGCCCATGGCAGCGGCGAAATCACCAGCAACATCGCCGGCGTGGCCCAGGCGGCCGAGAACACGTCGCAAGGCGCGAGCGATACGCAAAAAGAAGCCCAGATGCTAGTCGAACTGTCGACGCAACTGCGTCAACTGGTCGAACAGTTCCAACTCGAGGCCGGCAGAAATGGCGACTACCGGGCCGACGGGGAAGTCCGGAGCAAAGCGACCTATGCGGGCTCATAGGCATGGCCCACATCCGGTTGATGGCAGACGCGAGCCAGACCTGCGCCGGCCAGCCCAGGGAACCGGGTTAGAAGCCGGTGAGCGGTAAGGAACAGATCCGCCGCAGCGGGGCGAACTCCCGCCTTCGATCGTGAAGGCCGGAGGGCGGTGAAAATTTCAAGTCGGGCCGGCTTTTGTCGATGTATCTACAAGGGCCCGCTCGCAACAGGAGCAGTTATGACTCTCAAGACGAAATTCTGGATCATGAGCGCGGTTTCTGCTGCCGGGTTGCTGGTCGTGGCCAGCTTCTGGATTCAAAGCGAACGCACCAACCTGATGTCCGACAGGATGCAAAAGACCAGGAATCTGGTCGAGATTCCCTTTTCGATCGCCGAGCGGCAATACGAACTGGAGACCCAGGGAAAGATCACCCGGGCCCAGGCGCAACAAAACGCCATCGAAACCATTCGCGCGATGCGCTACGAGGGAACGAATTACTTCTGGATCAACGACGGGCATCCGACGATGATCATGCATCCCATCAAGTCGGAATTGGAGGGCACCGATCTGAGCTCGATGCGTGACCCTTCCGGGATGGCGGTGTTTGTCGAATTTGTCAGGGCGGCCCAGCCCCTCGAAGGCGGCTACGTGCAGTACCTTTGGCCCAAGCCCGGCCGGACACAGCCGGTCCCCAAATTATCCTACGTCAAGCGCTTCGCCCCTTGGGGCTGGGTGATCGGGACGGGAATCTACATCGATGAACTCAACGCCGCCTGGTGGAACAACGCCATGACCGCGGCGGGGGTCGCCTTCGTCTGCCTGTTGCCGTTGCTCATCTTGTCCGTCTCCACTTCGCGTTCCATCTTCCTTCGCTTGCACGATATGGTTCACCGGATCAAAGACGTGGCCGAGGGTGAGGGCGACCTCACGAAACGAATTCCCAATACCAACCACGATGAAATAGGAGAGTTGGCAAAGTGGTTCAACCTTTTTCTCGACAAACTGCAAGACATGATCAAATCGGTCGCCCAGTCGACCGAACAGCTGGGCCGCGCCAGCCAGGACATTTCCCGCACCACGCAACAGATCTCCGCCAATTCGCAGCAAACCTTCGCCCAGGCCAACATCGTTTCCAGTACGACCGGGCAGGTCGGTCAGCACTTGCAAACGGTGGCGACCGGCGCTGAGGAGATGGGTGCGAGCATCAAGGAGATCGCCAAGAACGCCACCGAGGCGGCACAAGTTGCCAGTTCCGCCGTCAAAGCCGCCGCCAGCACCAACGCCACGGTGGCCAAGCTCGGGGAATCCTCCGCCGAAATCGGACAAGTCATCAAAGTAATCACATCGATTGCCGAGCAGACCAACCTGCTGGCTCTGAACGCGACCATCGAGGCCGCCCGCGCCGGCGAGGCGGGCAAAGGCTTCGCGGTCGTCGCCAACGAAGTCAAAGAGTTAGCCAAGGAAACGGCCAAAGCGACCGAAGACATCAGCCGCAAAATCGAAGCCATCCAAAGCGACACGCAAGCAGCGGTTGGGGCCATCGCGTCGATCAGTGAGGTCATCAACCAGATCCACGATATTTCGAACACCATCGCCTCGGCGGTCGAAGAGCAGAACGCGACCACCAACGAGATGTCGCGCAATGTGGCGGAAGCGGCATCGGGTAGCGGCGAAATCACGAGCAGCATCGCCGGCGTATCGCAGGCCGCCGAAAGCACGTCGCAGCAGGCCACTGAAATGGAGAAGATGTCGCAACAACTGGTAGAGATGTCCGGGCACCTCCAGCGACTGGTCCGCGAGTTCAAGATCGATTCGCATGACAACCATGTCGGGACCCTCGGCGCCCCAACTCAAGAACGAGGCAGAGTGGCACATGCAGGCAAGTAAGAGTCGCGTGCTCGGTTCCGGCACGATTGAATATCGGGGACCTAAACATGGGCGACGGCGGATCGCGGCCGGTTGCCACGATCGCGCCTCAGACAGGCAAGACTAATGATGACTCCCATTCGCATTTTGGTGGTCGACGATTCCGTGGTCATTCGCAAGCTCCTCTCCGAGACCTTGTCCGGAGACCCCGCGCTGCAAGTGGTGGGGACGGCCGGCGACGGACGGATTGCCTTGGCAAAAATTCCCTCGCTCAAGCCCGACCTGATCACGCTCGACGTCGAGATGCCGGTGATGGACGGACTGGAGACGCTGGCGGAGTTGCGCAAGCTGTATCCCCGGCTGCCGGTCATCATGTTCAGCACGCTCACCGAGCGCGGAGCGGGGGCAACGCTCGAAGCGCTCGCGCTCGGAGCCTCGGATTACGCCACCAAGCCCAACAGCGTTGGCGGATCCGCTCACGCGCTGGAGTGTGTTCGCCTGGAACTTATCCCCAAAATCAAGGCGTTGTGCGGCGTGGTCCTTCCCTTGAAACTGCCGGCAGCCAAGCCTCGGCCCGCGCCCGCCGCGTCAGCGGTCCGCGCCAACCGGTGTATCGAAATTGTGGCGATCGGCACCTCGACCGGCGGACCGAATGCCCTGGCGGAGGTGCTGCCCAAGATCCCGGGAGACTTTCCCGTCCCCATCGTGGTGGTGCAGCATATGCCCCCGATCTTCACCCGGCTCCTGGCGGAACGACTGGGCAAACAGTCGGCCATTGCCATCGAAGAGGGCCGCGCCGGAGCCATGCTTTCGCCGCAACATGCCTGGATTGCGCCGGGCGATTTTCACATGAAGATTGTCCGCGCCGGCGTCGAGTCGCGCCTCAACCTGAACCAGGGGCCGCCGGAGAACTCCTGCCGTCCCGCCGTGGATGTCATGTTCCGCTCGGTCGCTGAAGTTTACCGCGCCAATGTCCTTGGGGTCGTCATGACCGGCATGGGTGCGGACGGAGTTCTGGGAGCGCAAGAGATTCGCAACGCCGGTGGAGAAATCATCATCCAGGACGAGGCTTCCTCGGTGGTTTGGGGGATGCCGGGTCTGGTCCATGCCTCGGGACTGGACGATGCCGCCTACCCGCTCGACCGTCTGGCGGCAGAGATCACGCGCCGCGTGCTGCAGAGCCGCATCCCTCGAGTTCCCATCGACCTGAAAAGCAATTCCACCATGGAGTCACACGCGAAATGACAATTGCCCCTCAACCCGCTCTGGTCCGCCCTGTTCCCAGTAAAGGCACCGAGCCTGTCGACCCGGTCTACCGGCAAATCCGCGACCTTGTTTACAAGGTGTCGGGCATCTACAAAGCCGATGACAAACTCTATCTTCTGGCGGACGGCTGCGGACGCCGCATGAAACATGTGGACGTACGCACGCCGCGCGATTATTGGGATCGTCTCACGGTAGCGCCGTTTCGCGATGCCGAGCTCCGGGAACTGCTCAACGAGATCACCATTGGCGAGACCTGTCTGTTCCGCAGCCAGCCTCAACTCGATGCCCTCCGCAAGGTGATCCTGCCCGAGATCGTGGCGGAAAAGACCAAACAGATCACCAAGCGGTTGCGCATCTGGAGCGCCGGCTGCTCCACCGGAGAAGAGTCCTACACCCTGGCGATGAATATGCTCGAAGAGAGCGAACGTCTGCTGAAAGGCTGGACGGTGGAGATTCTCGCCACCGATTTGAACGACCGCTCGGTCGAAACGGCCAAGGCCGGCATTTACGGCGACTATGCACTCCGCTCCACAACCGAGTACTTCAAGCGCAAGTATTTTACGCCCCTCGACGCCAAGAAACTCCAGGTACGCCCCGAGGTGAAGAAGCTGATCTCGTTCAGTCGTCTGAACCTGCAGGACGATTCGAAAATGCTTTTCATGAAGGGGATGGATCTGATTTTTTGCTGCAACGTACTCATTTATTTCGATGCCACCTCCAAGTCAAAAGTCGTCAATCACTTTTTCACTAATCTTAATTTTGGCGGCTATTTCTTCCTGGGCACGTCGGAATCGCTCATGAACCTGAATGACAAATTTCACCTCGTCCATTTTCCCGGAAGCATCGCCTATTGGAAACCATCCCTGAGCAGCGGCAAACTATGACCACATCGATCGATGCAAAGATTCGCGAACGCGTGCAGTTTATAGAGACCATGCCCGCCATCCCGGCGGTGTTCCTGCCCCTGCTCAAGCTGCTGAGCAGTCCCGACGAGGACGTGAAACTGGATGAGGTGGTACGCCTGGTGTCCTACGACGGCACCATCGCCGCGCAATGTCTGCGGCTGGCGTCTTCTCCCTTGTTCGGTCTTTCGCAGCCCCCCAAATCGATCAAAGCGGCCGTCATCAGCCTGGGCCTGCGCCGCGTCGAGACCATTATTCTTACCTGCTGCCTGGTGCAGTCGTTTCCGGCGAAGAAGTGGGCGCTCGACCCGGCCGTTTTTTGGAAGCACTCGCTCGGCTGCGCTCTGGTGTGCCGCAAGTTCAGCGAGAAACTCGCTGGCGCCGATCGGGAGAAGGCCTACATGGCAGGCCTGCTGCACGACCTCGGTTTCATGGTCAACTGTATGGTTTTCCCCACGGAATTCGCCCAGGCGATGGAACTCGCTTGCCGGGACGGCATCCCGCTGCACGAAGCCGAACATACCGCCATGGGATTCACCCACTGCGACACCGGCCGGGCGCTGGCGGAAAAATGGAAACTCGCCGACCACGTTGTCGAGGTCATTGCCCATCATCACAGCTTGGAACAATGCCAGACAGCGCAACCCCTGGTGGCGCTGGTGCACCTGAGCGATACCCTCTGCCGCATGCGTGATCTCGGTTACGGCTACTATGAGCGACACAAAGCGGACTTGATCTCCGATCCGGCGTGGTCGATCCTCTGCCAGGAACACCACGAACTCGAAGCCGTGGACCTGGCGCGGTTTACTTTTGAACTCGATGAGGCAGTCGAGGAAATCCACGTCCTGGTCGCGACCGTATTCGGATCGGCGTCCGCGCCCGCTCACGCCTGAGACTGGCCAAGCGAAACCCCCTGGCGAACCGGTATCTGCAAGAAGGGATTTGGGGAAAAGTTCGAGAAACGCAGGCGAGTCTTGTCGTTTGCGGCGTTGTGCTCTTCCAGGTGAAGTGTCGTCTCGCCTCGCCCGCCGGTCTAGTTCTGGATCTGCAGAGAAATGAGAATCGGCATATTTTCAAACAGCAGCCGGACTTGAAGGTTGGGCTCGTCGGTCTGGGAGTAAAGGCTGTAGTCATTGCCGCAGATGACCGTGGGCGGGGACAGCATGCAACCGTCCCCCAAGCCCGTAATCTTGTTCTTGAAGTTTCCCGCCACCATGTTGCAGATTTCGCCAAGCGCGTCCGACATCTCCGGGCCCGCGTTTTCCGCCGGCACACCCAGCATTTTCGAAGTCATCAACGACGCCGCCTTGCCGTCGCAGCGGAGGCTGAGCACGCCACAGAGCTGTCCCGCCAATCCCACCATGGAAGTTACTTCCGACGAAGGTTCCTCCGCCGTTGTCGATACCGCCAGGTGGGAGCCGAGCATAAGTTCGAAGACTTCCCGCGTGGCCACTTCGAGCAGGGGAAGCCAGTTTTGATGGCTGGTGTGGTCGCCAAGGGTCTCATTTGCAGATTTCACGATTTCCCTCCGAGAACGGAAACAGCATGTCTGTACCGGATCTGCGCAAGTGCTGCATTGTACGCAAAGAGGCCCGTCGGCTTCTTCATCCCGTCCACTTCTGGGTCTATCGGCTCCTTAGGTGGAGGACTTTAGGCGAGGCGCCGGCCTGCACCCGGGCGCCGGCAAACCTTTCATTTTGAAGGCCAATCCAAAGTGTCCCCTTCGTCCGTACTCCATGAAAAGGCCTTCACCAGGCCATGGAGGAAACAATGAACGGGAAGACGACCCTTTTTCGACCGGCGATGGCGTTGGCCGTGGCATTTCGTTACCGCCAGCGCCTTGGCGCAAGCGCTGAAACCGAATCAGACGCAGGGCTTCGGCGATGACAAGGTGCTCAAGTTCAACTACACGCAGAATTTTGATTGCATCGATCAACCCACCGACGACCTTAACTACAACGGCAGCAAGGCCCAGTCGGATCCGGGAGAGTTTCAGATTCCGCTATGCCAAATCGGTACCAATCCCACGATTAATCCGCCGGGACAAATCGGCAGCGCAGAGGTTACGACCGAACCGGTCTATGTTTTGGTGCCCCTGTTCTCCTCCGACCATGATCAGAATCCGAACGACGCAATTTCGTGCAGCAATGTCGTGGCGGGAACTCTCTGCGGCTCGGCGCTGGGCAAGACCTTGATCCAGCTGTTTGGCTCGATTCCGGAAGCGTTCAAGAACCAACCGGCGGTATTCACCCAATGCCCCGATCCCGGGCTGCCTGCCGGTACCTGCACCATGCACGCATCGAGATTGGACTTGGGCAAGCTTCTGGTGGCGCTCAAGTACTTACCTCCTCCTGCCTCGAACGTGTTCCTGCCCAGCCCGAACCATAGTCACGTCCTGCTCAACCAGGACATCAATATCAAATCCATCTGGTGGCAAGTGATCCCGGTGCTCGTCCTGAGCCAGAGGGAATGGCCGCCGCAAGACGCCAGCAGCGGGATTACCTCGTATGCAAAACTCCAGGCAGCGGAGAAAGCGGGCCTCGCCCTCCAGGCACCGTCAAACTTCTTTCTCTACTTCTCGTCCTACGTCATGAGCGACATGACTGGCATGAACATGAACTGACCATCGCCGGCGCGGCACAGCGGTAAAACGGACCCGAACAGGCCCGGCCGACGGTCGGGCTTTTCGTCGTTGGAGATTCCCTTTCAGGAACAGGAGCGGCGCCAGGCAACTTCTGTCGCCGCGGGCGAGGGTGTGACCCTGATCCCGCAGCCGGTCTTATTCACCAGCGCAGCCCAATCGTGACCGGCATCACGATTGTCTGGCCATCGCTGTGATAGGCGCGGTGATATCGCCATTCCACATAGAGTCTGGAATTGTGGAAATGGTTCCAGCGATAGGTAACCCCTCCGCCGTAATTGAACCCGCCCGCAACTTTCGAATTCGATGACATGGTCTGTCCGGGGATGATGTTGCCGAAAATATCGCGGTCAAGGTCCCACCATCTCCACGCCGGCTGATACACGGTGTCGGGACCGATGATCCGGCTGGGGATCGAAACACTACGCCGATAAAAACCGACGCCAAAAATTCCGTAGGCGTTCAATTTACCGATGTGGCGGGGCACGTTCGCAATTCCATCCAGGCTGATCGACTGCATATTCCCGCTCTGGTTCTCGAGGAACTGACCATGCGTCACGCTGGGCTTAAAGCCCAGGCCATAGTACATGTACTCGGCGTCGACGCCGAACCTTCGACTGAGGTTCATGCCCGCCCCCGCCACACCCTGAAACGAGTTTCCCACGTAAGCGGCAACATCGTCGCGGCCAAGGCCGAGTCCGCCGCCGACATTGTAGGTATAGCGCTCGAAATTCGATTGTGCCGAGGCCGACGCGCTGAGCCAGCACGAGGCAAGTAAACAGAGTATCCGAATCCTCAATCTCAATTCTCCTGTTGGGTAACCGGCGATTGTACAGTCATTCTGGTCCCGCGAGCGGTGTCCAGGGTAGTTCTACCGCTGTTAGATGCGCAGCTGGAATCTGACCGTCACCTTTTTCGACAGAACAGAAAATCTCAAGGATGATCCATCGTGTCTTGCGGGGACGCGTGGCTGATTTTCCTTAACAAAACCGGCCAATACTCGCGGAGCATGTTTCCGCCCGCGCGGCTTGCCAAATCCAAACCATAACGAAACAAGGTATCGCCGACGGTGCGGTTGCGATCCGGCCAGTAGACGTTCGCCAGTCCTTCTGCCAGTAATGGCCCGCCCACCCTCGACCAGGCGACCACGTCACGACCGTCGTCGCCGCGCGCGACAAAGACCCGTTGCATCGAATATTTTATGGCGTGAAAAAAAGTCGGATGGACCTCCGCATAGAAACGGGGATCCTCGTGCAGCGCCGAGGCCAGCACAAACGTGCCGAAGAACTCACTCGATGCTTCACGTGCCATATCGGACCCGAATCGCTTGCCGTATCCGCCCCACTCCTGTCCGAAGCCGGTGGGGGAACCATCTGCCTGGCCGACTGCCGAACCCAGCAGGGCCCAGGCGACCGCGTCCACGGAAACACTGTTATCCACGAACAGCTGGAATTTCTGTCCCCCCGAGAGCCGCTCGGTGCTGTAGGCGATGTCCGGGAAAACGATGGACTTATTCTGCAGGAGATTGTACAGGGCCACCGGTCTCGGTGGCACCGGCGGATTCGAAGCCTCGCCCTCCGGCGGTCGCGCGGCCGGTGAAGGACTCGGCTGCGTCTGGGGTGGCGTCTGTTGGGCGAAGGCGCAAGGGGTCGAGTGACAAACAACGGCGCACGCAATCAGAATGCAGAGTCGCGCTTGGGCGGAAACAAACTTACTGGTTGGCGTGAACAACACAATTTCTAAGATGCGGAATCCCCCGCAATCGGACATCGCTAGAGACTACCCAATCGCAGGCCCGGCCGCAAACCCGCAAGCAACAAATGTCGAAGTTTGGGGAAACAGCCTGGTGGGTTCAGGGCTTAGGACCGTCGGAAGTTCAGGATGTGAAGCAGACCTCGTCCGGGGCGAGGCTTGGAAACGTTCCGCCGGCCGGGCGGGCTCTGTCAGGCGACGTTCCGGGTGCGAGCGTTCAGGTAGTCGAGCAGTTCGACGACGGTCAGGCCCGACCTCAAGAGCGCAATCAACTCGTCGGTTCCGACTCCCACGTGCGCTCCCCAGGCAACAATTTTGGCAACCGCTTCGAGCAGCGCCCTTTGCTGCTCCGCACTCAGCGACTCATGAAGGTCCAGGCTCCCGCCTGCCGAAAGGTGCAGGTTTATCGTCATCCGAATACTCCGCGTCCTTGCCAGCGCTCACTTGAATTCCGGGTAAAGCTACATCTGTTGCTGGAACCCGAAATCCGGACGGCATTACCCCTACGCGGCTCCCGAGTTGTGGCTTATGATCCGACAATTTCACGGTCGAACGCTGTGATGACGCTTACCCGCATTTGTGATGGAACCGCAGTCTACATTCCCGGATAGGGACGACCGTCGAGGCCGAACCTCCGACGGCGCCAAACCGGGTTCGTTGTTCCGCTTAGGGCTTGCCCATCAATTCGAGAACCGAAACCATCTCGACCTCGATTCCCGTCTTGAGACTGGGCTCACGATCGGGTGCGAAGTAGGGCGAATGCGGACCGGGGAGTTTTTCTCCGCTTTTCATCGCCTCCGCATATTTCTCCGGGTTGACCGCACCCAATTCCAGCATGACGCTCGGAACACCCGCGTATCGATACTCGGCAAAATCATCGCTCGCCATGATTGGACGCCCGAGCACCACGTTTCCCTCTCCCATCACCGCCTTCAGCCGATCCGCCAGCCGGTTCGTAGTGGAAGGATCGTTATAAACCGCACCCACGCCTTCAACGACTTCCACCAGCGGCTTCTTAGGCGCGCCCGCAGCCGCAGCCTCGGCTACAGCGATCCGCTCGATAGCCGCCAGCAGATGTTTGCGCACATCATCTTTATAGGACCGCACCGTCAACTGCATCACCACTTCATCGGGAATGATATTGTTCTTGGTGCCCCCGTGAATCGCACCGACTGTAACGACGGCCGGCTCCTGCGGATCGATCTCTCGCGAAACGATGGTCTGCCAGCTCATGATGGTGCGCGCCGCGATGACGATGGGGTCAATCGCCACCTGCGGCGCCGAACCGTGCCCGCCGACGCCATATACCGTGACTCTCACGGAATCGGCGTTCGAGGCGCTGAAGCCCGGCGTATAGCCGACTTTGCCCGCAGGAAGCCCGCTGCTATCGTGCACGGCGAAGGCAAAATCGGGCTTCGGGAAGCGAGTAAACAGGCCATCCTTCAACATGGCCGTAGCTCCGCCGATGCGTTCCTCGGCGGGCTGACCAACATAAATGAACGTTCCGTGCCACCGGTCCTTGTGCTCTGCCAGCAGCGCAGCGGTCCCGATGCCGATCGACATGTGCAGGTCATGACCGCAGGCGTGCATCACCGGCACTTCGACACCTCCGTCGTCATGCGTGGTGATATGGCTGGCGTAAGGAAGACCCGTTTTCTCCGGCACCGGCAAGGCATCAAGCTCGGCGCGCAACATGACCACCGGGCCGGGGCCGTTTTTGAAGATGCCAACCACACCGTTGCCGCCGATTCCGGTGGTGACTTCGTATCCGAGTTTCCGCAGATGGTCGGCAATCTTGGCGGCGGTCTTTTCCTCGTGATAGGAAAGCTCCGGATTGCGATGCAGATCAAGATAGAGCGTTTCGACCTGAGGATACACGGTGTCGATCTCGGTCGCGGCAACGCGCCAAGGTTCGGCGGCCGACGACGCAACCGAGAGCGCGAGCAGGAGAAACAGCCAACGTGTCATAGTGTGTCCGTGAACGGCATTAGATCATAAACCGCGCCAGCCCCGCCGCGCACCCGCGCGGACGAAGCCCGGCCCCAAGGTGCGGGCGCGCGCGACGAGCACCCTGGCGACTAACGAACTGCGGCCGAGGCGCAGTGCTCGTCGAAGGCAGCTTTCAGATCGGCGGCGATGGCGGAGGCGTCACGGGTTTCGATCTGGTGGCGATGCATCATATAGATCACCTTGCCCTCGCGCAGAATCGCAATGGAGGGTGACGATGGCGGATATCCCGTGAAATAAGAACGGGCACGGGCAGTTGCTTCCGTGTCCTGTCCGGCAAATACGGTTGCCACTTTCGCGGGCTTGGACTGGTTTTGCAGGGCCAGGCGAACCGCAGGACGCATGCGTCCCGCCGCGCACCCGCAGATGGAATTCACCACCAACATGGTCGTGCCAGGTTCGTTCTGCACAAAGCGGTCAACGTCGGCGGCGCTGCGCAGCTCTTCAATTCCCAAACGCGTCAGCTCCTCGCGCATCGGGACCACCATTATTTCTGGATACATGAACTCTCCTAATGCTGTCGGTTACTACCCTCGCCGGATTGGACCCTCCCGAACCGAACGCGGAATTGCAATTTAGCACTCCCGCACGCGGTGCGCGATGCGATTGGTCCGGGTTGTTTCACACCCCTGGCGCTGTAGCTCGCTTCTCAATATGCCGGCAAAGGGCGAACATGAGATGCTCAACTCAATATAGAACGAAATTGGCCCCATGACGATTCAGGAAAATGTCCCGCTCGCGCCGCTGACCACTTTGCAGGTGGGTGGCGAGGCCCGCTATTTCGCGGAATTGAAGCGGGAAGACGAGGTGCGTGAGGCCGCGCAGTTTGCCAGGATCCGCTCCCTGCCGCTGCTCGCGCTCGGCGGCGGAAGCAACCTGGTGGTGGCCGATTCCGGCTGGCCCGGACTGGTCGTAAAGATGGCGATCGGCGGAATCACGACCCCATCGGCCTCGGAGACCACCGGGAACGCGGTCCTGTTCAGCGTAGGCGCGGGCGTCCGTTGGGATGACTTCGTCGCGCAGGCGGTGGTGCAGAATTGCGCCGGGATCGAATGCCTCAGCGGAATCCCCGGCAGCGTGGGCGGTACACCGGTGCAAAATGTCGGTGCCTACGGGCAAGAGGTCTCGGCCACGATCGAATCGGTGCGCGTTTTCGATTCGCAGCAGGACCGCATGGTGATTCTGCCCAATCCAGCCTGCGGATTTGGCTATCGCACCAGTATTTTCAACCGCACGGAACGCGGGCGCTACCTCATCATGCGGGTGAACTACCGACTGAAGCGTGGGGGCGCGCCCTGTTTGAAGTACGCTGACTTGCAGACCTATTTTGCCAGCAGCCGCGGTGCCCAAAAGACACCCCCATCGCTCGCCGAAACCCGCGCGGCGGTCTGCGCGATACGGCGGGCGAAAGGTATGTTGATCGTCCCGGGCGATGAGGATTGCCGAAGCGCGGGATCGTTTTTCAAGAATCCTGTCCTCGGCGAGGAGCAGTTTATGGAGCTCGCCCGGCGCGCCGCCGCGGGAGGACTCGAGATCCCGAGCTATCCTGCGCTCGATGCCCAGCACAAGGTCTCGGCAGCCTGGCTGGTCGAACACGCCGGCTTCGCGAAGGGGTACGCGCTGGGAGCGGCGGCCATCTCGCACAAACATGCGCTGGCGCTGGTCAACCGCGGGGCCGCTCGGGCGAGCGACATTCTAAGGTTGCAGGATCAAATACAGCGGGGCGTGCAACAAGCCTGGGGGATCTGGCTCGAACCCGAACCGGTGTTTGTCGGATTCTAGCTTCCCCGTGCAGGGGTTCAAGGGCGGCGCATCCCGGAGCAGACGGGTCCTCTTGCATGCCCAGAGGTGTCCGCCTACCGCGGGATCCGCCCTATTTTCCTATCGGCCAGGATGCCAGGCTCCTTTAGCCAGAATAAATTGCGAACGAATTCAGCCGGCCCTCGTTCTTTATGAACAGGAGAGCAGGGTGATTGCACGATCGGCATTGCCGGGCGGAGCCATAGCATTGGCGCAGCAAGACGAGGATTTGCTGGAAGCCGCCGTACGCGAACATTCCCGACTGGTGTACCGCATCGCTTACTCGGTCTTGCGCAATCCCGCCGATGCCGAAGACACCACTCAGGAAGTGTTCCTGCGCGCGCTGCGCTGCGAGAACAAAATGGCCACGATCCACGACCAGAAAGCGTGGCTGGCGAGGATCGCATGGCGCGCGGCCGTCGAACGGCGCCAGCGCATGGCGCAGTCAGCCGCCGGCACCGAACCAGCGGGACAGAGTCTGGTATCGCCTGGCCAGGGAGCGGAACGGGTTCTGCTTGAGCAGGAACGCAACGCCGTTCTCGAGCAGCTGATTTCCGCATTGCCGCAAGCCCTGCGGGAGGCGCTGGTGCTCTCGACGCTCGAAGAAATCGCACCGCGCGAAGTGGCAGCGATACTCGGAATCAGCGAAGCGGCCGTTCGTTCCCGGTCGTTTCGCGCACGGCGGATCTTGCGGGAAAGGCTTTTGGCCCAGACGGGACCAAAGAAATGGACAAGGACATGAATCGCGATCCGATCGACAGCGATCCGGCCGAAACCGAGCGCGCCATGGATGAGTGGCTCGAGTCGGCGCTCCGCCAGTCCGGAAAGAGCCAGCCACGGGCCGGCCTGGAACGTCGTGTATTGGCAGGCCTTCAGGCCGAGCGCTATCGGATTGCCTCCCGGAGACGCAGGTGGTGGTGGGTGGCAGCCATGGCGGCGGCGACCGGAGCCATTGCTCTAGCCGTGTGGCCGGGACCCATCGACCGCACACGGACCCGGGAAGCCGTGGTCACCGTGGCCGGAGATGACATCGGCAGCAGGGAGCGCCCAGTCGCGCCGCTCGAGCTGCGACGGGCGCCAGGCACGCCCGGCGAAGCCCTGGCGAGAAATGCCAGGCGGCGTCGGCCGACGCGGCCTACGACCCGCACTCCGGAAGCTGGCGATGTGGCCCGGTTGGAGCGATTCCCTGCTCCCTGGCCGCTCTCAGACCAGGAAAAATTGCTGCTCCGCTACGTGCAGCAGTTTCCGCAGCAGGCAGCCCTGATCGCGAGAGCCCAGACTGATCTCCAGGCACGCGAACAGCGCGAGATGGCCGCACCCTGGCCGAAGGACGCAGACCAAGAGGCTTTAGAACAGCAGCAATGAAACCGACAAGGAGAACACCCATGAAGACAATGCACGTGCTATGGCTGGCAATCCTGGGGATGGCGTTTGGCTGCGGTGCGGCGACGTCCCGGGCTCAGGAAATCACGACCACCAAACCGATGGCGGACGAAGCAAACCGGGCGCTGGCCGCATTTCGCATCGATTTCACGCTGGATGAGTTGGAAAATGGCAGGACGATCAACACGCGGCATTACGCCATGAACCTAGTGCCCGGCTTCGCGACTTCGAATGAGATCAAGGTTGGGTCGCGCGTTCCGGTCGACGGTAAAGATGGCAATATGCAGTACATCGATGTCGGCACGAGCATCTGGTGCCGCATGGTCGAACACGGCGACTCGCTTCAACTGGAAGTGCGGGCCGACATCACCAACTTCGCCAACCCTGAACAGGAAAACCGTTCCACGACGCCTTTCCTGCGCCAACTTCGCATCAGCGCCAGCACCGTGGCCGCGCTCGGCAAGCCGACGGTGGTAGGCATCGTGGACGATCCCAATTCCAAACGCCAGTTCGAGCTTACCGTGACGGTAACGAAACTGAAATGAGTCATGAGTGACGCGCCCAGCTGAAAGTAGCCGGCGAGAGATTCACCGCGGTGGGGACAAGCCGTCCCCATTTTCCTGCCCCCGGAGCCATCGGCCAACCCGAGAATCGCCAATGCGCGTCTCAACAGGGGCGCCATTACCCGGGATGGGCCAGCCGTCCTGCTTCCTGAAAAATCTCGAGAAACATCTGGCGCGTCAGCTTCCCGGTCTGCGTATTCTGATTGGAGGGGTGGTAGGACGCAATTAGGATGCGGCCATCCGGCAGCACGTATTGGGCTCCATGGCGGAATGCAAAATCCCGTTTACCGGCGATCCGTTTTCTTCGCTTGAGGTAGTTGAGGTAGGCCTCGAATCCGATCCTCCCCAAAGCAACGATGACCCGCAGGTCCTTCAGTCCCTCGATCTCGCGTTCCAGATAGGAAGCGCAGTTGGACAATTCCTCCGGCAGTGGCTTGTTGTCGGGCGGCGCGCATCGCACGGCCGCGGTTATATACAAACCGTTCAGCACCTGGCCATCATCGCGGGCGGTCGCCGTGGGCAGGAGAGCGAATCCGGTTTCGTGCAGAACCGGGTACAGGAACTTCCCCGAGGCGTCTCCCGTGAAGGGACGGCCGGTGCGATTGGAGCCGTGGGCGCCAGGAGCGAGTCCGAGCACCAGGACCCGGGCCCGCGGATCGCCAAAGCCGGGAACGGGCTTGCCCCAGTAGTCATGGTCGCGATAAGCGCGGCGCTTCTCGCGAGCGATGCGTTCGCGATATTCGACCAGACGCGGGCAGCGAGCGCAAGCAACAACTTCGGAATTCAGAACCTCGAGCCAGTGAGGGGCGGACATCAAGCGCTTCGTAAGCCGCAATTGTAGTGGGTAATTTTCAAGCGCGGTGGAAATTCGAGTTTGCGGCTGCCCATGGCAAACGGCATATTCTCTAAGGTGTTCGCTCTAGCCATTGCTTGCCGGTTACTTTGGTGGGTAGGACATCACCCTCCGCCGTTTGACGTTGCTCTTCGTATATCTTTACACTCATGGGTGCGGATCAAGCTGTCGCGGCCGAGCCATTCCCTCCCGACTCTGCTGCCGCAACCGCTGTGGAAAGGTAACTGTGAGCCCCACGGAAGCGAACGAGAGCAAGACCAAGCGCGAGATCGAGGTTGAGATTCCGGTCGAGGACGTGAACCGGCAGACCGACTCGCTGATCCAGAAGTATCAGAAGGTGGCGCGCATTCCCGGCTTCCGACGGGGTCATGTTCCGGCGTCGATTATTCGCCAGCGCTTTTCCGAAGAGATCAAGACCGATATGGTCGAAGCGCTCGTTCCCCGCTTTTTCAAGCAAGAGGCGGAGCGCCTCAGCCTGCATCCGGTGTCGCAGCCGCGAGTGACCGACCTGCACCTGCACGATGGTGAACCCCTGCGCTTCAAGGCTGCCTTTGAGGTTCTGCCGGAGATCAAGTTATCCGGATATAAACAGCTGCGAGCCGAGAAGCCTGAAATTGCTGTCTCCGAGGCGGACGTGGAGAAAGCGCTCACCGATCTGCGCGAGCGTCACGCCAGTTTCAATCCCATCGAAGGCCGCGCCCTCGCCGAAGGCGATTTTGCCCAAGTCTCGCTCGATGGCCATCCCAAAACCGGCGAAGGCCAGCCAGTCCACATGGACGAAGTGCTGGTCGAGATCGGGGGCCAGAACACCATGCCCGAATTCACCGAACACCTGCGCGGAACAAGTTCGGGAGACGAACGCAGCTTCGATGTGAATTATCCTGAAGATACCGAAGACAAGCGCCTGGCGGGCAAGACCTTCGCCTATGCCGTGAAGGTGCAGGCGATCAAGCAGAAGAGCCTGCCCGAGTTGAACGATGAGTTCGCCAAGACCTTGGGCGAGTTCCAGACCGTCGACGGCGTGCGCAAAGCGATTCGCGAACAGATGGAAGCCGAACGCAAGCACGAAGCCGAGCACGCCGCCAAGGACAAGCTGGTCGGCGAACTGATCCAGCAGAACGATTTTGAAGTTCCCGACTCGCTGATCGAACAACAGATCGACATACGGCTGGAGCGGGGCCTGCGCGCGCTGGCGGCGCAGGGTCTGACCGCCGAGCAAATGAAGAAAATGGATTTGAACCGTCTGCGCGTGGGGCAGCGCGAGCAGGCGATTCACGATGTAAAAGCAGCATTGCTGCTCGAAAGAGTGGCCGAGGAAGAGAACGTGGAGGTCAGTGACGACGAGTTGAATCAGGAACTGGAGTCTTTGGCAAGACAAGCAAAACAAACGTCCGAAGCAGTGCGCGCTCGTTTGACACGGGATGGGGGGCTCGATAGGATACGAACACGAATCCGCAACGAGAAGACCCTCGATTTTTTGTATCACCAGTCCGCGCAATGATCGAGAACGCGGACCATTTCGATCCTCCCCTGAGCGACGACGACGGCCTCCGGGCAGGAGTGTGGAAAGGGTGAACGTGAATTCCAATTCCAAAGACCCGCAAATGATGCTGGTACCGATGGTGATCGAACAGACTGGCCGGGGCGAACGGGCCTACGACATCTACTCCCGGCTGTTGCGCGACAACATCATCTTTATTGGCACGCCGATTGACGACAACATCGCCAACCTGGTCATCGCGCAAATGCTGTTCCTGGCCCAGGAGGACCCGGAGAAGGACATCCAGCTTTACATCAACTCGCCGGGCGGGTCGATCACGGCGGGCATGGCGATTTACGACACGATGCAGTATGTAAAGAACGATGTGACGACCATCTGCATCGGGCAGGCCGCCTCGATGGCGGCGCTGTTGCTTTCAGCGGGGCAGGCCAAAAAGCGGCTGGCATTGCCCAATTCGCGGATCCTCATCCACCAGCCCTCGATGGGCGGCCTTTCCGGACAGGCCACCGACATTGACATTCATGCCCGCGAGATTCTGCGCATGCGCGAGATTACGAATCAGTTGCTGGCCAAGCACACCGGTCAGAAGCTGGACAAAGTGGAAAAAGATGTGGAACGTGACTTCATCATGAATTCGCAACAGGCAAAGGAATACGGAATCATCGACGATATCATTTATAAAACGAGATAGAGGGTATGATCATCAGTCCGCGACGGCCGCAGCGGCCATCCGACAGACCAACGATCAGTGCCAGCAGGTCTCGGCGTTAGGCGGAGCCGACCACGTTGAAAAGACGGCTGTCAGCAAGGATTCAAGGCGATTAGCCAGACGCGGTTAGGCCACCAGAAAAGGAGTAAGGCCGAGTGAAAACCAGATCCGGTTCAGAAGAAATGTTGCGCTGTTCGTTCTGCCACAAGTCGCAGGACGCGGTCGCCAAGCTGATCTCGTCCCCGAGCGACTATCCCCGCGCATACATCTGCGACGAGTGTGTAGCGGTCTGCAACTCCATCCTCGAAGATGACCGCACCGCGACCCCCGCGACGGCCGTACCGAATCAGTTGCCGAAACCGCTGGAAGTGAAGACCTTCCTGGACGAGTACGTGATCGGACAGGAACAAACCAAAAAGAAGCTGGCGGTTGCCGTTTACAATCATTACAAGCGCATCTACATGAACCGGCAGCGCACGGGCGACGGGGTCGAACTGACCAAGTCGAACATCCTGCTGATCGGGCCGACCGGGACCGGCAAAACGCTGCTGGCGCAAACCCTGGCCCGCATGCTCGATGTGCCTTTCGCGATCGTGGATGCAACCACGCTGACCGAAGCCGGATATGTGGGCGAAGACGTCGAGAACATCATTCTGAAGCTGTTGCAGGCGGCCGAAGGCGATGTGAGCCGCACCCAGACCGGCATCATCTATATTGATGAAATCGACAAAATCGGGCGCAAAGACGAGAATCCGTCCATTACGCGCGATGTTTCGGGCGAGGGCGTGCAGCAGGCGCTGCTCAAGATTCTGGAGGGTACGATCGCCAACGTTCCGCCGCAGGGTGGACGCAAGCATCCGCACCAGGAATTCACGCCGGTCGATACCACCAATATCCTCTTTATTTGCGGCGGCGCCTTCGTCGGCCTGGAGAAAATCATCGGGCGGCGCATGGGTAAAAAGGCTTTAGGCTTCCGCACTGGAGCCGAGGAAGAAACCGAGCAGACGGTTGCGTCCTCGAAGCGCAACTTCGAACTGGTGTCAGAAGCGCAACCGGAGGATCTGATCAAGTTTGGCTTGATTCCCGAGTTTGTCGGCCGGTTGCCGGTGATGGGCGTTTTGCAGCAACTGGACGAAAACGCCTTGGTCGAAATTCTGACGCGCCCGAAGAACGCAATCGTGAAACAATACCAGCGTCTGTTCGAGTTTGAGAACGTGCGGCTGAAATTCAGCGACGACGCAAATCGGGCGATCGCGCGCCAGGCGATGGCGCGCAAAGTCGGCGCTCGCGGCTTGCGTATGATCCTGGAAGAGCTCATGCTGGAGCTTATGTACAGCTTGCCCAGCCAGAAGAAGGTCAAGGAATTTGAAGTAACGCGCGAGATGGTGGAGAAGCGGAACGTCTCGCTGGCCATGATCGAAAAGGCGGCTAGCTAGGCGAGTTGAAAAAGCGACCAGAGACGGGAGACTACGTTTTGTCGAACCCCAAGGAAAAGTTCGAGAGCAAGAAGCTGCCGATGATGCCCATTCGTGACGTGGTCATCTTTCCCTATATGATGACACCGTTCGTCGTGGGCCGGGAATCGAGCGTGCGGGCGCTTGAAGAGGCTCTGGCCAGCGACAAGAAGATCTTTCTGGCGACGCAGCACGATGCCTCGATTGACGAACCCAAAGCCGGGGATATTTTCCAGGTCGGCACCATCGTCAACATCGTGCAGAGCCTGAAGCTTCCCGACGGCAACATCAAGGTACTGGTCGAGGGCATCGAGCGCGGCAAGATTCTGCAGGTGGTCGAAGTGGATGGCTATCTGCAGGCCACGGTGCGGGTCGCACGTTATGCCACCGAGACCACGGCCCAGGTCGAAGCCGGCATGCAGCGCGTCACGGGCATGTTCGAACAATATGTAAAGCTTTGCCAGTCGCTCAACTACGAAACCATGATCGCGGCCGTGCGCATGGAAGATCCCGCGAAGCTTACCGACACCATCGCCGCCAACCTGCAACTGTCGATCGAAGAGAAGCAGGGGCTGCTGGAAATTTTCGACCCCGCCGAGCGATTGAACCGCATCGGCGACGTACTCGACGTGGAGATCGAAAAGCTCAACATGGACCGAACCATCCAGTCCCGCGTGAAGCGGCAGATGGAAAAGGCGCAGAAAGAGTACTACCTCAACGAGAAGATCAAGGCCATCCAGAAGGAACTGGGCCGCGGCGAAAAGAGCGAATTCGACGAACTCAAGAAAAAGGTCGAGGCCGCGGGCATGCCGAAGGATGTGCGCGACAAGGCGATCCAGGAGCTGAAAAAACTAGAAGCGATGCCGCCCATGTCGGCCGAATCTACCGTTTCTCGCAACTATCTCGATTGGCTTCTCGCCGTCCCGTGGAAGAAACGCTCCAAGGAGATTCGCAACATCTCGCGCGCGGAAAAGGTCCTGAACGAGGATCATTACGGGCTGGAGAAAATCAAGGAACGCATCCTCGAATTTCTTGCCGTGCGTCAATTGGTGAAAAATCCCAAGGGTTCGATTCTCTGCTTCGTCGGACCTCCCGGGGTGGGCAAGACCTCGCTCGGCATGTCGATCGCGAAAGCTACCGGGCGCAAGTTCGTGCGCATGTCGCTCGGCGGAGTGCGCGATGAAGCGGAAATCCGTGGCCATCGCCGCACCTACATCGGCGCCCTGCCCGGGCAGATCATCCAGATGATGAAGAAAGCGGGAACCAAGAACCCGGTTTTCATGCTCGACGAAGTCGACAAGATGTCGATGGACTTCCGCGGCGACCCCTCGGCGGCGCTACTGGAAGTGCTTGATCCGGAACAAAACTTCATGTTCGTCGATCACTATCTCGACGTCGAGTACGACCTGTCGCAGGTCTTCTTCGTGGCCACGGCGAACGTGATGCATACCATTCCTCCGGCGCTGCAGGACCGCATGGAAGTATTGCGCCTGCATGGCTATACGGAACCCGAGAAAGTCGAGATTGCCAAGCAGTTCTTGGTGAAGAAACAAATGGCGCAGGCGGGGCTGACGGAAAAGAACGTTCAGTTTCCCGACGACGCGCTGCGGCAGATGATTCGCGGTTACACCCGCGAGGCGGGCGTGCGCAACCTGGAGCGCGAGATTGGGAACGTGTGCCGCAAGGTCGCGCGCAAAGTGGTCAAAGAGGGTGCGGATTTCACGGCGGCGATCCAGCCCGAAAAGATTGGCGACTATCTGGGCGTGCTGAAGTTCCGCGACACGCTGGCCCACGAGAAAAGCGAGGTCGGACTGGTAACGGGTCTGGCCTGGACCGAGGTTGGCGGCTCCATCCTGAGTACCGAAGCCACGGTGGTCGACGGCAAGGGCAAACTCACCCTCACCGGCAAGCTCGGCGACGTGATGCAGGAGTCGGCGCAGGCGGCCATGTCCTACATTCGCTCCCGTGCGCTTCGTCTCGGACTGTCCCGGGATTTCTACCGCAACATCGATATTCATGTGCATGTGCCCGAAGGCGCAATCCCGAAAGACGGCCCCTCGGCCGGCATCACGATCGCTACTGCGCTCGCCAGCGCGCTCAGCAAAATTCCGGTTCGCCGGGATATCGCCATGACGGGTGAGATCACGTTGCGCGGTAAGGTGCTGCCAATCGGCGGACTGAAAGAAAAGCTTCTGGCCGCCCATCGCGCCGGATTGTTCGAAGTCATCCTGCCCCAGGAGAACGAGAAGGATGTTGCCGAGGTTCCGGAAAACCTTCGTACCGCGATGAAGCTTCACTTTGTAGACAATATGGATCAGGTGCTCTCGGTGGCGCTCGAGGGTCCACTGCCGCAGATGACCTCGGAATCGGAAACCCTGTCGCCGATTACCACTCCGCCCTCTCCGGAGATTCCTGCCGCTCGGCAGTAACACCGGGCCACGCGAGATTCCGGACGCTTCCCCGGCGCGGGTCCATCGGGGTTGCCAGGCTGCGACCGACTCCGCCCGGCGGGGATAAAATGAAATCATGGAACCGGGATCTGGATTCCGGGCTGGATTCACCCTGAAGGGATCGGCGGGACTGATCGTCGCGGTTGCCGTCGTAGCCATTCTGCTCATCGCGCTTCCCGCCTATCGCATATTTTTTCTCATCAGTGTGCTGATCGGATTGATAATCGCATGCGGCCTGGCGTTGTGGCATCGGCGGCATCCGATCGAAGAGGATGATGTAACCACCAAACGCCCGCTCGGGCTGTAGAGGACGCGAAAGCGAACGGATTTTGGGTGCCCAGCCCGGCATGGTGGAAGTCTCTCGCCCCGGGTTAGCCGCGCCCGGCGAGCTCGCTTCGGTCCGAACCGTTCAAGCGGACGTCCTGGGGCAGATGCCCAGCCCCCTTTTTCCGAAGCTGGCAAGCAATTTTATTCTGGCTCCGGCGCTTGCCATGAGCGCCCCAGACACTGGAAACTGTCTCTATGCGGATTCTGGCGCGATTCTTGCTGTCGGCGAGCGACCTGACGCACTTCCCTCCTTCCGGTGTGCCAGAGATCGCCTTTCTCGGACGATCCAACGTTGGCAAATCGAGTCTGATCAACTCGCTCGTGGGCAGCAAACTGGCGCGCACCAGCAACACTCCGGGACGCACGCGCAGCATCAATTTTTACGAAGTTCGCCGGGCAGGGCAACCCAAACCCGAGTTGCGTTTCGCCGATCTGCCCGGATACGGCTACGCCAAGGTATCCCAGGAAATCGCGGCTGACTGGGCGCGTTTTGTGGACCCCTATCTCCATCAGCGTCCGAGCCTGGCATTGTGCCTGGCGCTGATCGATTCGAACATTCCTCCGCAGGTAAGCGATGGCCAGCTGCTGGAATTTCTGGCCTCCAGAAAAAGACCGCATGTGATCGTGGCCACCAAGTGCGATCGCCTCTCCGGGAACCAGTTGTCGCAGGCTCTGCGCGCACTCGGAAGCGCCTATGGCGGCGTTCCGATCGTGCCCTTTTCGACTAAGACCGGCGCCGGCAAGGAGGAATTGTGGCAACAGATTCGCACCTCCTTGGCGGAATTTCCGGCGGTTTAACCCGAAGCTCGATTCCTCTTTCGCTGTCTAAAGTTTTTCCTTCGATCGTCCGATCCCATCTGTAGAAGTTGTTTCGGGAGACGCTCGTGGATACGCAAATCTATCGGGGATTTCCTGGCCTCGAACCCGACTCCCCAGAGACCGGAGACGGCGCGAACTATCTCCGCCGGCTGAAAGCAAACTCGACCGAAGCGGCGCCGGTCGATCCGGCGGTGAAAGGCGGAGACCCCGCTCCCGCGGTCGGATTCAAAGAGCGCCGGCAAAGTCCGCGTCATCGCTGTACCGGCAGTGTGGAATTCCGGGCGGCGGGTCGCGAGGGACGGATGTGGGGAACGCTCACCGATATCAGCCTGCACGGATGCTACGTGGAAATGAGCACCACGTTTCCGGTCAACTGCAAAGTCGAGCTGGAACTGAAGTCGTTCGACATCCAGATCCACGCGCCGGGCACGGTGCGCGCTTCCTACCCGTTTCTGGGGATGGGCATCGCCTTCGCCGATTTGGAGCCAGAACAAAGGCAGCACTTGCGGCAGCTCCTCGAGGTCCTGGCCGGGCAGAGCGCGACAAACGACGACCAGGCGGCCGAGAAAACGGGCTTGCGCGATGCGCTCGCGGGAGCTGACCCACGAGCGATTCTCGATGAGGTTGCAGATTTTTTTCAGACACGACAACTGCTCTCTCGGGAAGAGCTTCGCCAGATCGTCAACAAGCTTCGCCGGGCCTGAGTGCTCTGCTCCGGGTTTTCAATGACGGCAAGTCGCTTGGCGGCCTCCCGGCCCTCGCGCCGGGCGCGCCGTGCAGCCAGTTCATCCGTTATCATTAGAAGCCTATGGCCAAATATCTCGTAACCGGGGCTGCCGGCTTTATAGGATCGTCGCTGGTGCGCGCTCTCGTCGAACGCGGCGACGATGTCCGCGGGATCGACAACTTTTCCACCGGCAAGCGCGCCAACATCGCCGAAATGCTCAATCGGATGGATTTCCGGGAAGCGGACATCGTCGACCCGGACGCCATGCAGAAGGCGTGCGAGGGCGTCGATTACGTGCTCCATCAGGCCGCGATCCCGTCGGTACCGAAATCGGTGCTCGACCCGCTGGGCAACAATCGCGCCAATGTAGACGGCACGGTCAATGTCCTCGTTGCGGCGCGCGACAAGAAGGTCAAGAGGGTCGTCTACGCCGCGTCGTCCTCGGCCTATGGAGATACGCCGACGTTGCCCAAGCATGAAGCCATGACGCCCAACCCCATCTCGCCCTACGCGGTGGCGAAGTTGGCAAGCGAGCTCTATATGGTGGCGTTCTTCCGATGCTACGGACTGGAAACCGTGTGTCTCCGCTACTTCAACATTTTCGGGCCGCGGCAGGACCCTTCTTCGCCGTATTCCGGAGTGCTTGCCAAATTCAGCCTGCAAATGTTGCGCGGAGAACAGCCTACGATTTTCGGTGACGGCGAGACCAGCCGCGATTTCACCTTCATCGACAACGCAGTCTCGGCCAATCTGCTGGCCTGCCTGGCCCCCGCGTCCGAGTGTGCGGGCCGGGTTTTCAACTGCGCCACCGGCCAGCGGTCCACACTCAATCAGACTTTTCAGGCTTTGAAGAAACTGACTGGTTACAACGGCACTGTGAAATACGGCCCGGAGCGCGGTGGCGATATCAAGCATTCCCTGGCGGATATCTCGCAAGCGCAAAAGCATCTGGGATACCGGGTCCTGGTGAACTTTGAAGACGGGTTGCGCCGCACGGTGGAGTGGTACAAGAGCCAGGAGCAAACCGTAGGAGCCTGAAGGGAACCGCGGCAGACGACCGAGGGCCAGACGGGCGCTCGACCGGCGCCACGCGCTATCCAGGGTCTCGGCTGCAACACGGTGCGGGTAAAGAGCCCCCGCAAGCACACAAACAGGCCTTTCGGGCCTTTCAGGCCTTGCCAGGGCAATTTCAGGTTGATTCGGCACCCGGCAGGCCAATCGCGGCCAGGGAACCCGTGCGGGTGTTTGTGCGGTCAATGTCGATGTCTTGGAGCCGGGTAGTCCCGCTCAAGCGACCCGCGCCGGCAGTTCGAGATGCCGGTACCGGGAATAGAATCCAGGGTAGGCGTTTTCGCACCTCCCCCTTCGGCCAGGCGTTGCCAGCGACGCAATCGCCATTCGGGCTGTTACCGGCAATCGGACCCGGACCCCGGTCTAGCTATAGCTAGACTGGCGCGGCTTGCAGTCGATTTCCGTTCCCCGAGCAGGCCAGGCTGGCCCAGAGCTCGAAAAGGAAAAATTCCAGGGCAGGCTGAGGGATCGCTCCCTCTGCATCGGACAGTGAACCGCCGCCCGCTCGAAACTACGACGCAGATCGCGGGGGAAGCGAGGTGAGACTTGATTCCCTCTTTCTCGACGCCTCCCAGGCTCTAAGCTCGTTCAAATCACGGCGGAAGGGGCCATAGGCGCTGAAGGTGTTCTCGTCAAACAGTCGCTTGGCACCGCAACTCAGACAAACCTGGTAGGAATGTCCCTGCACACCGATCGGCCAGCTCATTTTACGATGCCAGCAGCCACGGAATGCCACCACTGCTGCTGCCCCCGCCGCGCCGGCTGCCAGCGCGCCGGCGGGCCACCACCAGCTGGACCTTTTGGGCCTTCCGGATTTTTCATGCTCAACTGCGTCGCTCATTCCATCTCCGCCCGTCTTCGCCGTTTCCGGCTGCGATTTGAGTCCCGTCTTAACCATAGGCCGAATCGAGGCAGAGAGCAAAATCTGAAGGGTCGTAGTTCGACTGCGAAGTCGTGAACGGCGGCGGCGTTTTGCCAATGTCGCGATGGGACGTGTACCACCGGACATTGCGGTACCCACCCAAAGACTATTACGCTGAAGACTGCGTTCGAGATCGGATCTGTGGCGCCCGGTTCCTGCGAGGGCTTGGAGGTGAGCGCCCGGTGGAAAACAGCAGCGGCCACGGCCGCCCGATCAGCCCGCATACGATAAAATACAGGATTCTCGCCGTTTTGAGCGCGCCAGTATGAGTGCCACTCCAACCCGAGTTGAATGGGACATCACGACCGCCGAAGCCGGCTCGCCGCTCGAGCAGGGCAACCGCGCCTTGGAATCGATTGCGCGACACGAAGCCATGGGCGCGCTGCTCGCCTTTTCTGGCCTCCACGAGCAGCTACAAAAGCAGCATTCGTCGATCGATTCCGCGTCGGACCGCGATTTGGCCGAGACCGAGCGCTTCATCCTCGACGAAGTACTGCAACTCATCTGCGCCCGCGCCCAGGCCCTCACACAAGCCGACGGAGTCCTGGTCGCGCTCGCCGAAGCACGCCCTGCAGGAACGGAGCCAGAAGCGGAGTCGGCCTTGCTCTGCCGCGCCGCCGCCGGACCGCTCGCCGTCGATCGCGGCATACCGCTCATCAGCGAATCCGAATTTCTTCGGGAGTGCCTCACTTCCGGCCGCATTCTGCGCTCTGACGACTGCGAAACCGATGCCCGGCTCGAGATGGACTTCGCCCGCGCCATCGGAGCGTGCTCGACCGTGCTGCTGCCGCTCGGGGGACAGCGGGAGCCACACGGCGTGTTGCAGGCATATTCCAGCCGCGCCCGCGCTTTCTCTGATCAGGACATTCGCATTTTCGATCTTTTTGCCGAATTGCTTCTTTCCGCCCTCAGGCCCGACGATCAAGATCGCCGCACCCATTGGCTCTCCGACGTGGCCGACCAGGTTCTCGCGAGCAAACCGCGAGCCAGCTCCACCGTCATTGTCGATGCCGAGGCCATTCCGACTCGCGACTTAGCGGCGGGGCCGCTCCTGGCCGCGATTCCCTCGCCCGCAACCCCGCCTCTTCCGCAGGCAGCGCCCGCCAGTCCAGAAGTGACAGCCGACGCCGTTTCCGATCCCTTGCCGCCGGCGCAGTTGTCGACTATGCCCGCCGATTCGATCGCTGTTCCGCAGCCCGTCTTCCACTTGCCTCAACCCGCGGTCGAGTTGCCGGAAGATGGCTTGGCGGAGCAGTCCTTCAAGCGCCCTTCGGACCGCCGATTGGAGAATCGCTTTGAGAACGAACCGACCGCGGCGACGGTTCCCAAACTGCCTCTTGTCCTACCGCATCCAGCGCACCTTCCTCTTCCTGGCAGTTCGCGTCCGGGATTGAGCGTAGTGCTCGGCCTGGTCGCGGTGGCGGCGCTGTTTTCCGCCGGTGCATGGTGGGGCATGCAAGCTCACAGCCAGACGGCATCCGCCAGAGTCGACGCACAAAAGATCGCCGCCAGGGTCAGACCCGCCGGCAATGCCCGACCATCGCCGCCAACGATCCCTGCGCTCCCCTCGGCTCCGGTCGATGGGCTGCCTCCCTCGGTCTCCGACAATCTGATGAACCCGCAGCGGCTCGACTCCGGTTCCGAAGACGCCCCGCTGACCGCCGTCGAATCAAGCAAACTAGCCGCGCTTCCAAAAGTCACCGGACTGCGTCACTGGTCTTCCTCTCTGGGCAGCACCGTGGTCATCGACATGGAAGATCAGGTTCCCTACGAAGTCCACCGTCTGGTGTCGCCCGAGCGCATCTATTTCGATCTCCACGATACGGTCCTGTCGCCCGACCTCGACGGCAAGACCATGGATGTGGGCGACGCATCGCTCACTCGCGTGCGGATCGCGCAGCCCGTAGCTGGAGTAACTCGAATCGTACTCGACACTAAGGACGGATCCAACTTCTCGGTCAGCATGGAATCAAGTCCCTATCGCCTGGTGGTAGAACTGCGCGGCAGTCAGAAGACCATGGCCGCAAACCAGCTTGCCCCCGCCCGCGCACCGAATCAGGCTTCCCCATCCTTTCCGACCTCGCCAAAACCGGCTCCCACGGCGGTATTGCCAGCCAAGACCTATGCCAATAACAATCCGAGTGACCAACCGCTGGTGGCGAAAAGCGGAAAGTTTCGCATCGTGCTCGACGCCGGTCATGGCGGATGGGACCTCGGAACCGTAGGTCGTCAAGGCCTGCTCGAAAAGGACCTTGTACTCGATGTAACTCAACGTCTCGGCAGGTTACTGCAGTCACGCCTGGGTTCGGAAGTCATGCTAACTCGCTCCGACGACAACTATCTTCCGCTCGATCAGCGCGCCGATTTTGCCAACCACGCGCAAGCCGATCTATTCGTCTCCGTACACGCCAATTACAGCAGTTCAGCTGCCGCCCGCGGGGTCGAGACTTATTACACGAATCTGTTTTCCGCCCCCGGTTCCAAGGAAGTCGAAAAACACGACGACGGCACTTTCGCCAAGCTCACGCCGGTTTCCCTCTCAGCCGGCGGATTGCATGAAAAAATCGAGGAATCGCGCCGTCTTGCGGCCTGTGTCCAGCGTTCTCTCTACGCCACGATTGCAGCCTCGAGCCCCGACATTCGCAATCGCGGAATCAAAGACTCCGCCTTCGCCGTGCTGACTGGCACGACCATGCCCGCCATTCTCACCGAGATCTCTTTTGTCAGTAGTCCCGAAGACGAGCACAAACTGCAGAACCCGGCCTACCGCCAGCAAATCGCGGAAGCGCTCTACAAGGGCATCGCCAGCTACGAACAGTCCGCTCCGCACGCCAAGATTGCCCAACTGCAAAGGCCCAGCGCCAGGTAAAGAGGTTATGCGGGGCGGACGCGCCGACCGCCCGGCTCGAGTATTTGGCCTTCCGGGTGCAATGATTCCTATTCATTCGAGGCAGGCCAGGAGCCCTTAGGTGAGCGCGAACCGGCCCTTTCCGGCCGCAAGGTTCCGCCGAGATTTCAAGAGAGGAGACTCTGACCTTTATCCAGTAATACGTTGAAAGGTTCTCGCCGGCACAAAATCGGGCAGATATCATGGCCCCGATCGAGGAGTCGAACCGAATCAGGCCAACCGTGCGCTATAAGTTCCACCGTTGGCTGAATGCCCCGGAGGCCGACCCGAGAGGACGCAGTTCCATCGGAATCACAGCTAGCGTTCGCGCTGCGCTTGTACGAAGCATCTCGATTTCTGTGATGCTCGAAAATCAGCGCTATTGCGAGGTGGGCGAACAGTTTCCGCCACCGCAAGCGGCCGCCTCACCTGCGGGGTCGGGAACCAGAAATCCCGGCTAGTTAAACCGCACCCCGATGGAGTTGCTTTCTCAACCGAACCGTGATGATCTATTCGGGGACGCTCGGGTTGGTCTGCCCGCCGACCAGTTCCACGGCGAGGGTGGCCAACTCGATATCTTCGCCCGACGACAAGCCGCTGACCGCGACTGCTCCGGCAACCGCGCCATTCCTCCAAACCGGAATACCGCCACCCCAACCGACGAATTTCGGGTCACCGTAGTAGGCGATGTCGTGCCCTTTCTCGGGGTGACGGACTTTCTCTCCTATTTCCTTGGTTGGCTTGCGCTCGCGGGCGGCCGTCCAGGCTTTGTTGGCGGCGATCCGAATCGAGGAGAGAGGAGCGCCATCCATGCGGGCAAAGGCGATGAGCTCACCATGCGGGTCGGCAATGGCGATCACCACCGACTTCTTCATCTGAGCTGCTTTTTCGACGATGAGGTCAACCATCTTCTTGGCGTCGGCGTAGTCGAGGGCGGGAACGGTTCGCATGGCGTCGGAGACATCCTCTGGAAAGGGCCGAAAGCGCGCCCCACAGAATACTTCAGGAGCAGAAGCCCGGGCGCATCTTCAGAGACTTAACGGCAGGGCTCGAAATCGCGTCCCAACCCAGCCGGCAAGGCAGCCAAGGAGCCATCGAGAGAATCGGCACCGAATGCCTGGACGCGCGACGGTTGATGAAAAGGACTTCGATAAACAGAAAAACCGGACTGGGGGTCGAAACCCAGTCCGGTTGTTGAGCCTAACTCAGAATCTGAACTTCAGAGCAAACTGAATCAGACGCGGATTGTTAATCGTTGAGGTGACCGTTCCGAATCCGTTCGCGCTGGGGTTGAGGATGTTGCCGTTGGTGTCCAGCGTGGGATTAAAGGAGGTTCCGGGAGGTCCGAATTGCGGGTGATTGAACAGGTTGAAGAACTCGGTCCGGAACTCGATTCCGAACTTCTCGGCTAGGACGACATGCTTGAAGATGGCGAAGTCAAAGTTGTCGGCTCCGTCTTGCCGGAGTGTGGCATCGACGCGCGTCTCGTTGCCATAACCCCATTCCGGCGGTGTGGCAAAGCAGGCGGTGTTGAACCAGTCTGTAACGTGGCGGCCACCAGAGGACTTGTTGCATCCGGCGATAACACCGGGGCGTATGTTACTGATGCCGAAGCCAGCATTTTCCAGAGCCGTGGCCGCTCCGCCCCAAGAGATCTTGAGCGGAAACCCGCGCTGGAAGGTGGTGATCCCGTCAATTCCCCATCCGCCCACGAGCTTGTCTGCCGCTCCTGACAAATTGGAGGCAAACATTTTGCCGTGACCGAAAGGAAGGTCGAGCACGTAACTGATGATCAATCGCTGGGAAACGTCTTGCGAAGACAGCGATCGCTCACCCTTCAGATTGTTGTAGTCCTGCACGCTGCCAACTCCGCCGGTATTGCCTTCCAGCCAGCTGGTGAGGGTATCGGTATTACTCATCAGCTTGGAATTGGTATAGGCGACCAGCAGCGTACCACCACCGGCGAACCGGCGAGTCACGCTGGCCTGCAGTGAATTGTAGTCGCTGCTGCAGCATCCAAACCCGGCCAAACTTAACCCGCTGTATTGCGGGTACGGACGATCGAGCTGTCCGGCAAGGATGGTGGGTGTCTCAAGGTTGCTATTGGCACCGACGAGGGGATTCGTCACCGGCTGGTCAATCGCAATTGGCTGGCCGGCAGCGGCTTGCGCAGCTGCCTGGGCAACGAATGAATCCGGAATTTGGTTGATGTTGGTGGAATACTGCTCCAGATGCACGCCGTGAGAACCAGCATAGGCAACGTCGGCAAAGAATCCGGCCGGCAATTGACGCTGGATATCGAAGTTCCACTGTTCTACGTATCCCGGTTTCGGGTCCGCATACGGTGCCAGAGTGGGAGAGCCGTTGGCCGCCACAAAACTCGAGATGTTAGGCGTCAGTGCCGGGTAGCTATTGCGTCCTGGCGGCGGCAAAATGCCGTTGGGGAATGGTCCGGCCGTGGCGCAGGTAAAGCTGCCAAACGTCTGACCGCCTAGCGTGCAATTACTATTGTCGAGGGTAGCGGTTGGTGACAAACCATGATTGTTGGTGGCAAAGAAGGGTGTGGTAGCAAGATTGATGACGTCGTTGTCGGGGTTGAGGCCGAACGAGACGTAGTTGGGAATCCAGAACACGCCATAGCCGCCGCGGATCACGGTCTTTGGGTCAAGACTGTAGGCGAATCCAACGCGCGGAGAGAATTCCTTCTTGTCCAAAGGAATGTTGTTTCCGCTCGAGTTTGAACCGGTTTTTACCAGGGCCGCATCACCGCTGCACGCACTTCCGGCGGTGCCGGCGCAACCGGTGACGGTAGCGTTAACTACGCTCGGATCCCAATAGCTCAAGCGGCTGAAGCGCTCGGACCAGGTTCCTGCCAGTTCATAGCGAAGACCCAGGTTCAAGGTCAATTTCGGCATAACCTTGAAGGAATCGTCCACATAGAGCGCACGGTAGGTTTGACGGCCTGCGGTTTGTGCCGGAACCTCGGCTGCACCTTCTGTCTGGTTCACGAAAGAGGCCGGGCCGCCTTGGGCCAACCCGAGCAGGAAATCGGCGAAGGCGAAGCCACCCGTAGCGGGGTTGGTTTGAGTGGGCAGACCGTTGCTGCTGGTCCAGCTGCCAAGGAAACCGAAAGCGCCGCTAGCGATGTTGGTCTGGTAGTAGTTGTCCAGACCCAGTTCGTACTGGGCGCCCATCTGGACCGTGTGTTTGCCGTGTATCCAGGTTAACGACGGCGAAATGTTGTACTGGGTATTGTGGTCGCCAATTCCGCTGTTGCCCTGGCTCTTGCCAATATCGCCGGGGAACGGAAACGCGGGCGTGGGGGGCGTACGCAACACCGTCGGGACTTCAGTGTTATAGCTCGAGGGCCATCCCAGCTTGGTGAGGTCGTACCCGGCTAGGATTGGCGCACGCAGATAGATGAAACGGCTTCCTGAAACGTTCAAGTCCCCGATCAGGTTCGGATTGAAGGTGTGATTGAGATCAATCGCGAGGGCTTTGGTGTGATAGTCCTCAGCGCAGCGGTCCTGGCAGAGGCCGGTTCCCAAAGGATTGGTCGGAAGATCGAGCAGTCCATTATAGGTGAAGCGGCCGAACAGACGGGTCTTGTCGGTAATGTTCTGGTCGATACGCGTCACGAACTGGTTGGTGTTGCCGCCGCTGCTGGCCGCCGACGTGAAGTTGTCAGGCGAACTGACGTTGAACGCCGATGCCGCCACCGGGGTGTAGTAGAGATCCCACAAGGCCGTCGCCGCTGTGCTCCACTCGGCCTGCGGAATCTGGTTATTCGGATACGGCGTGCGGGCTCCGGTCGTTGTATTCACGGTATAGGGGTCATAAAGCTGAACACCCTGCGCCAATAGTGAGGAGAAATCGCCTTGGCGGAAGGCAGTGGTAGGCACGGCGGTCGAGACGACACTGCCGGTGCGCAACCGGAACTGCTCCCAACTTACGAAGAAGAAGGTCTTGTTCTTGATGACCGGACCACCAACGTTGAATCCGTAGTTATTCTGGACCCACGGTGGAGGGGTGTTGGACAGGCCGCCCGCTTCTTCAGAATTTTTGTAGAAATACTCGTTGGAGTTCAACACCTTGTTGCGGAGGAATTCGTAGGCCGCGCCATGGAAGGCATTGCTGCCCGATTTCGTGCTGAAGTTGGAGACGGCACCGGAGTACTTGCCCCATTCGGCGCCCACATTGTTGTATTGAACCTTGAACTCGCCAATCGAATCCTGCGTAGGAATGATAATCGGCAAGTTGATGTAGCCGATATTGAGGGGCTGACCGTCGAGATATTCCGCGCCCTGGTTGGCAAATGAACCGCCCACCTGGTAATTGCCCCAGCTGAAAGGATTCTGGCCGACGGGAGTGCCGCCGGATCCGCCCTGGGCAACCACCGAGGGAGACACGGTGATCAGATTGAAAATATTGCGGCCATTCAGGGGAAGTTCGTTGGCCTTGCGCTCTTCAATGACTTGGCCCAGAGACGAGGTCTCGGCCTGGAGCAGCGGGGTCTCGGCCGTCACTTCCACCGTCTCGCTCTGCTGACCAATGGGGAGGGTGGCGTCGATGTGACTATCCTGCTGAACCTGGACCACGACGTTCGTGCGGGCAAAATGCTTGAAGCCCGCTTTCTCGATGTCGAGGCGATAGTCGCCGGGCACCACGTTCACAAACTGGTACAAGCCCTCATTGCCCGTGGTCTGAGAGTGCTTTTCCTGCGTTCCGGTGTTGGTGAGCGTTACTTGAGCACCGGAAACGGCCGCTCCGGTCGGATCTAGGACTGTGCCGTCAACGGTTCCATAAGTGCTTTGGCCGTGAAGGGTAAGAGAAGTTGTGAGGATTAGGACTACCGAGAACAGCAGCGTCTGCAACCTGGAAGACGTCATACTTGACTCCACCTCTTTGTTTTCAGTACGTCGAAGTCTCGAACAGGGGAACATACGTTGTCAAGAAGAAAATGATCTGTTTCCACTAGGGTTAACGTTAAAATATGCGGAATTGTAGATATTTGGGGCGGGATAAACGTTAACTATGGGGAATTGTAGATATCTGGTGTTATGCTGTGCTCGACATGGCAGTAACGATGATGGACATCGCTCGAGATCTGAACGTCTCGGTGGTGACGGTGTCGAAGGTTCTTCGCAATCAGGGCGGGATCAGCACCGCCACTCGCCAGCGCGTGCTGCGGCGGGCGAAGCAATTGAACTATCAGATGAATTGGGTGGCGCGCAGCTTGGTCACGCGGCGCACCTACACCATCGGCCTGCTTCTGCCGGAATTCACCCACTCCTTTTTTGCCGAAATTGCCCGCGCCGTGGCACAAACCATGCGACCGCACGGGTATCACGTGATCATTTCTTATTTCGAGGAAGATGCGGAACTGGAAGCGAGCGAAGCGGATTCGTTCCTGGCCCGGCAAGTCGATGGGTTGATTATCGCCTCCGCCCAGCCCGCGCGCTGCTTGGATTTATTCCATCGCATTCAGCGGCGGGACGTGCCCTACATCTTGATTGACCGTCCCATGGTCGGAGTGCGGGCATCTTTTGTCGGCGTGGATAACCGCGCGATCGGCAGGTTGGCGACCGAGCATCTGATCGCCTGCGGATGCTCCTGCATCGGGCACTTGCGCGGTCCCGCAATCGGAATCGCCGCCGAGCGACTCGTGGGTTACCGGCGCGCGCTCGCCAGCCACGGCTTGCGCGCCTACCCGGGCTACGTGGTGGACGGAGGCCACGGGGATGAGGAAGGCCACCAGGCCATGCACCAGCTTTTGTCGATTCGTCCGCTCGTCGACGGCGTCTTCTGTTTCAACGACCCGGTTGCCATCGGAGCCATGAAGGCGATTCAGGATGCCGGACTGACAGTGCCGCACGACATCTCCGTGGTCGGAGCGGGCAACGTTCACTACTCCGATGTGCTGGCAGTTCCGCTCACCACCGTCGATCAGGGCACCAGCCAAATCGGGACACAAGCCGCCGAACTGCTGCTTGAGCGAATCGGACAGAAGCACCCGGCGCGGCCCCGGAAAATCCTGATTCCACCCAAGCTGGTGATACGGAAATCGACCCGGCAGATCCCCTGAAACTCCGCCGCCGAAAAGCGCTCGTTCCGGGATGGGTTCTGCCGGCAATGCCGCGGGCGCGCTATGCTAGGGACTGAGGGAATCGCTACTTGCTAAACTCTCTGTTCCGCGCATCGCTTGTGGTGGCAGTGCTGTTGTCGGGTGCGTCTCTGGCGGGGCCGGTGTTCGACGTCGTTGCCCCTCGCGGACTGGATTTCACCCTGCAAAATTCGCCGACACCGGCAAAGTATCTGATCGAGACCATGCCCGGCGGAGTCGCCCTGCTCGACTACAACAACGACGGCTTGCTCGACATTTTCTTGGTCAATGGCGGACTGGTTAGTGACCCGATGTCTGCCCCGGAGAATTTCGATCGTCATGATCCGCGCTATTGGAACCGGCTTTTTCGCCAGAATAAAGACGGCAGCTTTACCGATGTCACCGAGCAGGCGGGGCTGGCCAATGCCGGCGACGGAAACTACGGCATGGGAGTGGCGGTGGGAGACTATGATAACGACGGTTACCCGGATCTGTTTGTCACCAATTACGGCAAGAACATCCTCTATCACAACAACGGCGACGGCACCTTCACGGATGTAACCGCGAAGGCCGGAGTCGCGGGCGGCGGCTGGTCGGTTTCCGCCGGATTTTTTGACTACGACAACGACGGAAAACTGGATCTCTTTGTCACCCGGTATATGGATTGGGACACGAAACACAACAAGAACTGCGGTGGCAATTTCCACACCTATTGTCCGCCCGAGGAATTTCCCGCGACCACCAACATCCTTTATCACAATAATGGCGACGGCACCTTTACGGACGTGAGCCAGCGCTCGGGCATCGCGGCCAAGAAAGGGCGCGCTTTGGGCGTGGGTTTTGCCGACTATGATGGAGACGGCTTCACGGACATATTTGTCTCCAACGACGGCATGCAGCAGTATCTTTATCACAACAACCGGAACGGAACCTTCTCCGAGGTTGGCCTGGAAGCGGGCGCCGCGCTTTCCGAGGACGGACGGCGCATGTCGGGCATGGGCGTGGTTTTTCAAGATTACGACAATGATGGTCGGCCGGACATTATGGTGACCCTCCTGCCCCGCGAAATTTATGGCGTCTATCATAACGACGGCGGCGGTTCGTTCACCTATCGCAGTCTCGAAACCGGCCTGGGGGTGCTCTCCAGTGGAAGCTCCGGCTGGAGCCTGGGTTTGGAAGACTTCGACAACGACGGGTGGAAGGATTTATTTGTCGCCCAAAGCCACGTGCTGGACAACGTGGCCATCATCGACCCGTCCCTGCACTATCTCGACACACCGCTGCTGGCGATGAATCGCAATAACCGGTTCGAACGCGTCGACTCCGGAGTCCTGACGGCCACGGCCGCGCGCGGAGCCGCGTTCGGCGATTTGAATAACGACGGCTGGGAGGATGTGGTGGTCACCTGTCTCGGCGGACACCCCCAGGTGCTGATGAATCGTGGGGGCAAGGCGCACTGGCTGGTCCTTTCACTGCGCGGCACGCGCAGCAATCGCGATGGATACGGCGCGCGCGTCGAGGTGAATGGACAGACGCGATTCGCGACCTCAGCCGTTGGCTATCTTTCGGCCAGCGACAAGCGACTGCATTTCGGACTCGGAACCGCGGACAAAGCGAAAGTGGAAATCGTGTGGCCGTCGGGGATTCACCAGACCCTGAATGAGGTCCAGGCCGATCAGTTTCTGGAAGTGCGAGAGCCGGAGAAACAGCAGCCATGATCCGCGCCCGCTTGCTCCTACCATTATTGCTAGGCTTGTCGCTCGCCTTGCGGGCTCTCTCGCCCGACGCGGCACAGCACATGCAAGCAGGAATTGCCGCCGACCAACAGCACCAATTCGACGTGGCGATTGCTGAGTTTCGCAAGGTCACCGAACTCGAACCGGCCTTTGCCGACGGCTTTATCAGCCTCGGCCAGGTCTACATGGAAAAGCGCGAGTTTGCCTCCGCCATGGTTCCACTGAAGCATGCGCTTGAGGTGGACGCGGATTCGGCCCCCGCTCACCAGTTGCTGGGCTATGCGCTGCTCGTACAAGGCTATGCGGCCGAAGCCATCCCGCATCTCAAGCGAGCGCAAGAAAAAACGGCGCTCGGCATCGCGCAGATCGAGACCGGGCGACTGCCGGAGGCGGTCGTGAATCTGCAGGCGGCCCTGGCCGCGCGCCCGAACGACCCCGACATTTTGTACTACCTCGGCCGCGCCAGCGGTTTGCTGGCCAAACAATCGATCGACACACTGGTGGCCGCTTATCCCGACTCTCCCCGCGCGCACCAGGCGATGGGAGAAAACTACTTTGTGCTTCGCAACATGCCCGATGCGGAAAAGGAGTATCGCGAAGCCTTGCGCTTGCGACCGGATATCCCCGAAGTTCACCTGGAACTGGGTGAGGTCTACGCCGGCGCTTTCAATTGGCCGAAAGCAGAAGAGGAGTTTCGCTCGCAAGTCAAACTGCAACCGGGAAACGCCGAGGCGGTCTACCGACTGGGAGCGGCACTGCTTGAACAGGGCAAGGCACACGAGGCGCGAACGGAACTGGCGCGCGCCGACAAGCTATTGCCGGACATGCCGGAGACGCTCTATTCGCTGGGGAAAGCTGCTTCGCTCGAAGGCGATGCCGCCGCAGCCGAGAAGGAATGGACCCGACTGCTGACGATCGAAAAGGAGAGCGCACTGGCGGCACAGGCGCATTTTGGGCTGGCCGGGATCTACCGGAAACAGGGGAAGACCTCCGCCGCCCAGCATGAACTGCAGGAATTCCAGCGACTGCAGTCCGCCTCGAATCCCCCGCCGGCACCGGCTGCAACAGATTCGCAGCATTAGCCGGCGGCCATAGCCGTCGAGCGCAGCGGGACTTGGCGGTCAAAGCTGAAATTTGGTTTCGGCGCTGGCAGGGTCGGAAACCGCCGAGGATGATTCCGCAACCGCCGGCAAAACCGGGAAGTCCATCCTTTCCAGCTCATCCTTAAGCTGGGCGACGCTTCGGAATTGAAGGGCACGAATGTTCAGCATTCGGGCCGCCTGAATGTTGGTCTCACGATCATCGACAAACAGGGTTTGGGCTGCGGGCACGCCCAGGCCGCGCAAGGTGTGCACGTAGATGGCTGGATCCGGTTTGATCAGCCTCACTTCGGCGGAGAAGGTCTTGAAGGAAAACTTCTCCATCCATTGGCAATTCGCCTGCACATAGGTCATAAGGTCCAAAGGCATATTGGAAAGCAACGCGGTCTTGAATCCCGCCGCGTGAAGTTGGTTCAGCCAATCCAGCATGTCGGGATCGGTATGCGCCCAGATTTCGACCTCCACTTGCCGGAGAGTCTCGATCTGTTCCGGAGCCAGCGTGGTGTGGGTCTCGTTCGCCAGCTTGAGCCAGTACTGTTCTGCAGTCAGATCGCCGCGGTCGTAGGCGCCCCGGCTCTGTTCCCACCGCTGATAAAAGGACTCGAAACTCCCGTTGAACATCTCCGCCATCCGCCGAAACTCTGGCACCGAGGGAGAGCGCGCCAAAACCTTGCCATAATCCAGAATTACCGCCTCGATATTGATCGCGCCTGCACGCCGACCTGTGGACACTGGAATCCTCCTACCCTGCGCCATGCTTGAGTACTCTCTCGCCATAGTAAACCGGATGAGCCGGAAACTCCTGTAGCGGCATCTTCCGTTCGACCACCTCCACCCGGGTTGCGAGCAGAAGGTTTCCGCACCGTCCCCGTCGGCGGCGTATACTGTGCCGTTCCTCCGTGCGCGCTTGCCATGGCATTGCGGGACAGACTAGGGCCGTGAAGCCTGCATGACAGAAATTGACGTTGGTCTCGTGGTCGGTGTGGATATTGGCGGCACAAAGGTCGCGACCGGATTGGTCGACCGCGATGGCGAAATCAAGAATCAGACCCGCACCCCGATGGTGGCGAGCGGCAGTGACCGTGATGGACTCCGGGCGGTGGTCTCCGCCATTGATCTTCTTCTTGGCGGCAAGGAGGAGAACGCACGTCCTCGAATCCGCGGCATCGGTATCTGCGCGCCCGGGCCACTCGATCCCTCAACCGGGGTCGTGATCAATCCTCCGAACCTGCCATGCTGGCGCAATTTCGCTCTGACGGCCGAAATCGAGAAAATCTATCAGGTGCCGGTGAAGGTCGAAAATGATGCCAACGCAGCGGCCCTGGCCGAGGCTTATTGGGGTGCGGGTCGCGGCTATGGCCGCATTTTTTACGCCGGCATCGGTACCGGGATCGGCACCGGCATCGTATTTGAAAACCGCATCTACAACGGCCGCACCGGGGCCGCCGCCGAAGGCGGACACATGAGTATCGATTACCGCGGCCCGCGATGCGGCTGCGGCAAACCGGGCTGCATCGAGATCCTGGCCGCCGGCCCGGCCATCGCCCGCAGAGCGCGCGCGAAACTGGCGTCGGAGCAGGCCTCGAAACCGGCCTCGGAGCACCGTCCCGGCTCCAGCCTGCTGCTCTCGGTCAAGGGAAACATCGATGCCGTAACCAGCGAGATGGTGGGCCAAGCCTACCTTGCCGGTGACATCCTGGCGCAACAGACTTTGCAGGAAACTGTGGATCTGCTTTCGCTGTGGCTGAGCAACATTGTCGATCTGCTAGAACCGGACGCCATCATTATCGGCGGCGGAGTGGCGGCGATGTTGCATCCATTTTTCGACGACATCTCCAAGGGACTGGGGCGATACTGTATCAATTCACGCTGCCAGGAAATTCCCTTGCTCAAAGCACGCTATGGTGCGGACTCCGGAATTGCCGGCGGGGCCGCGCTGTGTGCGGAATACTCGAATTAATCCATGAGGGCTGGACGCGGACGCACTCGGCGAGTTCAGCTGCCATTCCCGGATCCGTCGACTGCACAATTCAAATTAGGAGCTCGGATATGAAACTCACTCGGCCGCGATTGTTTCGCGTTCTCGTTACTTCGGTCCTTCCTTTGCTGCTGTTTTCTGGGCTGGCCGCACCCTTGCTCAAGGCCGCGGAGCCTGCCTCGCGCGATCTCAACACGGATTGGCAGTTTCGTGCCGTCGGAAACACGGACAAAGCCGAGATCCGGCAGTGGCATCCGGCGCAGGTTCCAGGCGTGGTGCAAACCGATTTGTTGCGTAACAAGCTCATAGCCGATCCGTTTGATCGGGACAACGAATTCCGCTTGCAATGGATTGGTCTGACCGACTGGGAATATCAGACCGTCTTTCAAGCCGACGCTGCCTCGCTCGCACACGACCACCTCGATTTGGTATTGGAAGGTCTGGACACGTTGGCGGACGTCTATCTCAACGATCACGCCATCCTCCACGCCGACAATATGTTCCGGCGCTGGCGCATCCCCGCAAAAACACTGCTCAGGCCGGGCCCCAATACGCTGCGCATCGTCTTCCATTCTGCGGTGGAATCGATGATTCCTTACGTGAAGTCGCTGCCCTATATTCTGCCCTCGATATCTACCCATAACTTCGGAAACGAGGAAGATATTGCCACCGCTCCTTACACGCGCAAGGCACCTTATAACTACGGGTGGGATTGGGGACCCCGTTTCATGACCGAGGGCATCTGGCAGCCGGTGCGACTGGAAACCTGGGATGCGCTCCGCATCGACAACTTCCACATCCACCAGCAGAAGATCACCGCCGACGAGGCGCTGGTTACTGCGGAACTGGAAATCGAGGCCGGCCAGCCCACGGCAGCGACTCTCACGTTGGCGCACGACGAACTGTCCGGGTCGCAGGCGCCGGCAACGCAAACCACCGATACCACCCAGACGCTGCAACTCGACGTCGGCATGAACCACATCTCCTTTCCCATCCGTATGGCCACCCCGAAGCTCTGGTACCCGGTCGGATACGGCCCGCAGAACCGTTACCACTTCTCGGCCTCGATTCGCCTGGGCAAGAAAGTCCCGGCCGCGCATGCCGACGTGAAGACCGGACTGCGCTCGATCGAACTGCACCGCGTCGCCGATCCCTGGGGGAAGAGCTTCGAGTTCGTGGTCAACGGCATTACCGTGTTCTCCAAAGGTGCCGACGTCATTCCTTTCGACAGCTTCCCCAACCGAGTTACTCCCGAAATCCATCGCACCATTCTTCAGGCCGCGCGGGACGCACACATGAACATGCTTCGGGAATGGGGAGGAGGTTACTATGAGTCCGACGACTTTTACGATATCTGCGACGAACTGGGCATCATGGTCTGGCAGGAATTCATGTTTGGTGGAGATATGATTCCCGGAGATGTCGCGTTCCAGGAAAACGTTCGCGCCGAAGCCATCGACCAGATCAAGCGGTTGCGCGACCACCCCAGCATCGTAATCTGGTGCGGCAACAATGAGGTCGAAACCGGCTGGCACCACTGGGGTGACCGGCAGGAATTCCAGCAAGCGATCTCTCCGGAGGTTCGCGATCGGGTCTGGCAGGACTACATGGTCATGTTTGCCGACATTCTCAAGAGTTCAGTGGGTAAGTACGCTGATCCCACACCTTATTGGCCGAGTTCTCCTAGTGCTAACTTCGAGGAGATTCCCGATAATCAGCACAATGGTGACATGCATTACTGGGCGGTATGGCATCAACAGGCGCCGGCCGAGGACTATACCAAGCAGTTTCCGCGCTTCATGACGGAATACGGTTTTCAATCGTTTCCCGAAATGCGAACCCTCCGGACGTTTGCCAGCAAGCCCGAGGACTTCGACATTCACTCAACCGTCATGCAGGCGCACCAGAAGAACAAGGGCGGCAATGAACGCATCCTGACCTATATGTTGCGGGAGTATCGCGAGCCCAAGGATTTTTCTGCCTTCGTGTATCTGAGCCAGGTGCAGCAGGCGGAGATTATCAAGATCGGCGCCGAACATCTGCGCCGGCAGCGCCCGCGCACCATGGGTTCGTTGTACTGGCAATTGAATGACTGCTGGCCGGTGGCTTCATGGGCGAGTATCGATTACTACGGACGCTGGAAAGCCCTGCATTACTATGCCCGGCGATTCTATGACGACCTGCTGGTCTCGCCCTACCTGCACGACGATAAGGTCGATATTTACGTCGTCTCCGATCATCTGCAGCCCTTCACGGGAACGATTCACACGCGCCTTCTCGACTTCTCCGGAAAGTCTCTGTTCGACCAGCGCAAAGACATTCAGGCTCCCGCGCAATCAAGCGCCGTCTACCTCAGCCTGGACAAAGCGGATCTCGCCGCGAAAGCTGACCTGCGGGAAAGCTTCCTCGTGGTCGACCTCGAAGCGGCGGGAAACAGAGTGTCCCGGAACCTGGTCTTTTTCGATGTAACGCACAACCTCCAGCTGCCGGTTGCGCCCAAGATCGAAGCGAGCTGGAACCCCGCCGGGAAAGACTACACCATTACCTTGCAGTCAGCGCAGCTTGCTCGCAGCGTCTATGTTTCGTTCGGAGAGCTCGAGGTTACGAGCTCGGATAACTACCTTGATCTGCTTCCCGGAGAGTCTGCCACCATCACGATAAAGTCCGCCGCCACCATCGACCAGCTGAAAGCATCGCTCAAGCTCACCTCCTTGACCGAAGCCTTCGCCGCGAAATGACGAGATCGTCAGGTCGGTTGCGGTGCGCCGCGGCCGTTTTCCCGATGCCGGGCGGCCTGGGCTCTCAGATGGCGGCGGTGGTGCGCAGATCGGCCAGACGAGTCTTGAGAAATTCCAGGTACTCGTCCATGCCCTCTCCCGACTTAGCGGAAAGGCGGAAGACGGGCATCCCCGGCCTCACCGCCTGGATATTGCAGTAGGCGGTGTTCCAGTCAAATTCCACCGCCGACGCCAAGTCGATCTTGGTTACGATGGCCACATCGGCGCTGTTGAAAATGGTAGGGTACTTGAGCGGCTTGTCCTCGCCCTCGGTGACCGAGATCAGCACCAGCCGAAGACTTTCTCCCAGATCGTAGGCGGAAGGACAGACCAGGTTGCCCACGTTTTCGAGGAAAAGGAAATCCAGATCCTCGAGATTCCATCCCGCAAGCGCACTCTCGACCATCGCCGCTTCCAGATGACAAAGGGTGCCGGTCGTGATCTGCCTCACCGGAGCATGACTTCGCGCCAGCCGGAGCGCATCGTTTTCCGTGGCCAGATCCCCGACCAGCGCCGCCACGCGGTAGTCTTGATGAAGCTGCGTAAGCGTCTTTTCCAGGAACAACGTCTTGCCCGATCCAGGACTCGACACCAGGCTCACGACAAACACGCCGGCAGCGCGGAATTGCTCGCGCAACGCTCGCGCGGTGCGGTCATTCTGCTTCAAGACGTTCTTCCTGACCTCGATCAAGCGGGGTTGGGAATCCATGGTTCTATCTCCAGTGCCACGACTTCAAGTTCCCTGCCCTGCACGACCTCCGAGGTCGGCGCGCCACATTCGGCACAGCAGAATAGCTGAATGGAACTGAGCGCACGCTGCGCCTGGCAGCTCGGGCAGAAGACCACAACCGGAACCTGCTCGACCACCAGACGCGAGCCCTGGAGCGGAGTATCGTCCGAAGCCAACTCATAAGCGGATGCGAGCGCCTCTTTCACGATTCCGGACAAGGCCCCGAGCCTGAGGTGCACAGCTGTGACCTGAACTCTACCCCTTTGCGCGGCTTCGTCTTGCGCCATTTCTACGATGCTCATGGCGATCGAAAGTTCATGCATGATTCTCCTTCTTCGAACCAGCGGCGGACCTCAGGAGGCTTCGATCATACAACTGCGCCCCTGCCACCCCACTTGCACGACCTTGCCGTCTTCGACCAACAGCGGAACACTGCGCTGGCCCGCGACCAGTTCACTCATACGCCGGCGGGCCGCGCCGTCGGCTTCGACGTCATATTCGACGAACTCGCAACCCTGCCACTCCAACCACTCCCGCATCTCGTGGGTGTAGGGACAGCGCGCTGCTCCATAGAGTTCAAACCTGGCCACGAGCGAGGCCCTCCAGCGTTTCGCGAATGATGTGGTAGATCGAGGCTTGCACTTCCTGAATCCGTGGGATGTAGTCGCAATGAACCACCAACGGATAGTCGACCAGGCGCTGGCGCAGAATCTCGCCGCCGTCGTAGCCGAGCAGGGCGACCGTCAGCAAGTTTCGTTTCTGAGCTTCGGCGAGCGCCAGGATGATGTTACGGGATCCGCCGCTGGTGGAGATGCCGATGGCAACGTCTTCTGGGCGCGCCTGCGCGATGAGCTGCCGCAAGAAAATGACTTCGGTCCCTACGTCGTTGGCCACGGCGGTGATGTTCGCGGGTTCTAGCGCGAGCGAAACAGCCGGGATCTGCCGATAGCCCGACGGCGGCGAAACACAGTCGATGGCCCAATCGTTGGCGTCGGTCGCCGAACCGCCGTTGCCGAAAACAATCAGCTTGCCGCCTGACCGCAAGCGCTCGTCGATGGCGATCGCGGCGGCGGCGACGGCTTCCGCCTGCTCCTCCGCCACTTGTGCACGCAGGTGCGAGTCCTCCTGCACCTTGATCTGAATCGACCGGGCGACCTCGGCAGCCAAATCGCCGGTGTCCTGTGGTTGCTGACCGAGGAAGGGATAGAGGAATCCAGCGTCACCCACTTCCTGACCCAGTTCGTGATGTTCCAAAAAGACGTGCACGCTCTCCCAAAGCGTGTGGTAAAGGATTTCGATTATTTCCTGATGCAGGAACGGATGGTCGGTGAACCCTTCGACTGCATAGGACGCTTGGCCGCCGGGCAGAGCGAAGGTCAGTGCATTTCGCGCCTGCGCAAATTCCAGGGCGGATCGAATCTCGTCGTCTCCCTCAGGAGGCCCGAAGCCCATCACGATATCCTCCGGATGAACAATCGCCTCGAGCCAGGGCCGGAACAGCAGGGATAGATCCAGGGCGGGAAGAGCACGCTTTCCCACGATTACGGGATGCACAAATTCAACCGACACATGCTGGGCATCGGTGGCATAGGGACCGCGACCGAAGGCGAGCAAACGGCCTCCGGCAAGAAAACGCTCGGACATCGAGCGACAGGCTGCGGCGAGCCGGAAAGCCTCCCGAGAAAAGAACGCTTCCACAACCTGGTTGCGTTCGAGCAGTCGCCGCTCCACTTCGGAAGCCACTTCCGCCGCCAGTTCAGGCACCGCTGCCATCGCCCCGCTCCTCGCCAGTCTTCGCCTAACAGATCCGCGGAAGAGGATCGCCCACCAGCATATCCACGATCCGGCTTCCGCCGTAACCCGTCGTGACCACAACCGTTCCCTGCGACTGGGAGCGCACTTCCCCGACGATCCGAGCCTCTTCGCCGCCCGCCACCAGGTGCAGGGCGTTGAGCGCGGCATCCGCGAATTCCGGCGCCACCACCGCGAGAAACTGGCCCTCATTGGCAATGTGCAATGGATCCAAGCCCAGCAATTCGCAGGCGCCGCGCACCGGATCGTGCACCGGAATCGATTCTTCGCTGAGTATGATCCCCTGTCCGCAGTCGCGGGCAAGTTCGTTGAGCGAAGTGGCCACTCCGCCGCGCGTCGGGTCGCGCATCCAGCGCAGGCCCGGTGCCGCCGCTTGCGCCAGGGCTTCGACCAGCGGAAGCACGGAGCGCGTATCGGAACGAAGATCGGCCTCCAACTCGAGATCACCGCGTGCCAGCAGGATGGTCACGCCGTGATCGCCGATGGCGCCCGAGAGTAGGACTTTGTCTCCCGCACGGACCGACCGCGCGTCGATGGTCAACCCGGGAAGAGTCCGCCCAACACCGGTGGTCGTGATGTACATGAGATCGGCCTTGCCGTGCTCCACCACCTTCGTGTCGCCGCCCGCGATCCTCACGCCTGCTTTGCGCGCTGCGTTTCCCATGGCCCGCACTTCGCACTCCAGCACGGGCGTTGGCAAACCGGATTCGAGTACATAGGTGACCACCATTGCCTCCGCCCGCGCTCCCGATACCGCGAGGTCGTTCACGGTGCCGTTCACCGCCAGCTCCCCGATGGAGCCTCCGGGAAAGCGCAGAGGCCGGACAACAAAACTGTCGGTGGTCATGGCCAGGCGTGTGCCGTTGAAATCCAGAAACGCGGCGTCTCCCAGGGGTTCTGAAGAAGACGCGAACAGCAAAGGGGCGAACAGGCCTTCGACGAGTCTGCGGCTGGCCTTGCCTCCGGCTCCGTGCGCCATCTCGATTTGCGCCTCGCGGAAACGGACCTGAGGCACGGCGACAAGGACCGGACTCTTGCCGGAATCGAGGCTCAGGCCGCCGAGTGCGTGCTGGTCACCATTTCCGACTTCCGGTGTTCGTAATTGAAGTACGCTGCGCATGATCCCTCGGATGAAACCATCAGTGCACCAATCGGATGTTCGGGAGTGCACTCCTTGCCAAAAAGCTTGCATTGATGCGGCTTGAGAACGCCTTTCAGCACCTCTCCGCATTGCGCCGCCTTGGGGTCGGTCACACGCACTCCGGGAACCTGGAAGCGCTGCTCCGCGTCCCACTCGGCGTAGCGGTCACGGATGCGCAGCGCGGACTGCGAGATAAATCCGAGCCCCCTCCATTCGAAATAGGGCCGCAGTTCGAAAACCTCGGCCATGGCACGGAGCGCAGCCCGATTGCCTTCCCAGGGCACAACCCGCTTGTACTGATTTTCGATCTTGGCTTCCCGCGCGCGCAGCTGGCGCAGAATCATGACGATGGACTGCAAGATATCCAGCGGCTCGAAGCCCGACACGGCGACCGGCTTGGTCTCCTTTTTCGCGATCCACTCGTACGGCCGGCAACCAATCACCGTCGATACGTGTCCTGGTCCAATGAAGGCGTCCAGCCGCATGTCGGGAGAATCGAGAATGGCGCGAATCGCGGGAATGATGGTGACATGGTTGCAGAATACGGAAAAATTGTGGACCCGGCGGGCCTTCGCACGCGCCAGCGTCAAAGCCGTTGAGGGCGCGGTGGTCTCAAACCCAATGGCAAAAAACATAACGTGCCGGTCGGGGTTCGCCTGCGCAAGGTTCAGCGCATCGGAAGGCGAGTAGACGATGCGGACGTCCATGCCCCGCGCCTTATGTTCCAGCGGGCTTCCCTGAGCGCCGGGGACACGCATCATATCGCCAAAAGCAGCAAAGATCACGTTAGGCTGTCGCGCGATAGAGAGACCGTCGTCGATCCTACCCATCGGCAGAACGCAGACCGGACAGCCGGGCCCGTGGATGAGTTCAAGGTTCGAAGGAAGCAGATCTTTCAGGCCAAAGCGATAAATCGCATGCGTGTGCCCGCCACAGACTTCCATAATGCGGTAGTGGCGCTTAGGGTCGGCGAGCCGGCGGATCTGTTCCGCAGTTCTGGTGATGACTTCAGGTTCGCGAAATTCATCGACAAACTTCACTGCCCATCCTCATTTCTTCTGCTCACCCGCGTCCGATGCAGAAGATCTATGACTCGGTCTCGCGCTCGACATTCGCCAGGCCATAGCCTTCCACTTCCTGCCTGGCGGCCTCGGCCTCTCCCAGCATGCGCAGCGTCCGCATCTGCTCCCCCGCATCCTGTTCGCTGATCCTGCTCATCGCGAAGCCAACGTGAATGAGAACCCAGTCTCCCTTTAAGGGCAAATCGTCCTGCAACAGCCCCAGGTCAACTTTGCGACGAACCCCGACCACGTCAATCAATGCCGTCGTCGGTTGATCGGGAAAAAGCTCGACAATCTGACCCGGTATCGCCAGGCACATAGCGGTTACTCTCTCTTTCGCGCCAGAATGTTGAACGAAAATTTCACTTCGTCTTTCACCTTTAATGCGCCCCCGGCAACGGAGGCCAGTTTCAGGTCATAATGGGTCTGCCGCAGGGAGAAATTTCCAAAGGCGCGCAGCGAGTCTCCGTCCAGCACCAGGCGAGCCGGGACCGAATGCGGGCGAGTGACGCCGTGCATGGTCAGTTCGCCGTTGAGCGTGACCGCGTAGCGTCCCTCCGCGGTCTTGTTTGCGGCCATCGTCGAGCACTCATAAACGATCTCGGGATACGACGACGTCTGCAAAACCTCCTCCTGCATGGTGCGCTCCATCTCGTGCCGGTCCTTGTCGGAAATGTCGTCGGTTACCGTCAGCGAGTGCACTTGGACCGTAACTTTCAGTCGCGACCGTTCCAAGTCGTCGGGGTTCACTTCCGCCTCGCCCGAAAAATCACGGATGGCAATGGTGGGGCTATGACCGAACGCCGATAGTATTCCTCCGGAGAACACTTGCACCGTAAACTGGCTGGCTCTGGCGTCCGTGCAATAACGAACGCCGGCTTCCGTGGCTGGGCCCTGATCGCTGAATCCCATCACATATTCCGCAGCTTCAGATACCGATCAACGTCGGGCAAGGCCGCCGTTAAAAGATTGCCCACCCCCGCTTGTCCGAGATATTTCCGGACCACCGGGTTCGAAAGAATCAATCCTGCCCCAAACAACATAAGGGCTGCTCCGCTGAGCATGTACAGCGTGTCCTTGTCGCTTCCATTTCCATTGTGATTCATACCTTCATGGTTCGCGCTCTCTGAAAATCCCATGGCCACCATAGTCTCCTTTCACTTCAACCTGCTCCTCGTTCAAAGTTCAAAACCGGCAGTTGCCATCGCCTTCATCCCGGTTCCCCAGCCTGTTCACGATCGACTCGACCAGCTTCACCGCTTCCTCGATCACGGATTCGACCGTGGCGCTCAGCCCCATCTGGCCTTCTTCCGGACCGAGGGTCTCCGGCTCACAGCCGACGAGCAGCACTTTTCGCAGCGAACCGCCCATCGAGGTGACAAGGCGCAGCACATTCAGCGGGTTCAGGCTATGAGCCTCCACCATACCCTGTGGTTCGTCCGCCGTCGCCAGGTCCTGCAACTCGGGCTCGATGACGTACAACGTGCCGGCGGGCTCGCCACGCGGACAGGCGTCGATCAGAATGGTGGTTTCGTATCCTTCGAGCAAAGCGTAGGCCAGGTCGTAGCCCCGGATACCGAAGTCGGTCACCCGAACCTGTGCCGGCCACTCGCGAGCCTGCAGGCGCCGGGTAACTTCGACTCCGAAAGCGTCATCGCCAAGAAAAATGTTGCCGATTCCGGCGATCAGAATTCGAGGTATTCGCTCGGGGCTGACCCGATCCTGGGTGCTTGCCGGCAGCGGCTCCACTTCTTCCAGGGCGAAGAAGAAGCGGTGGCCCGGCTGGCGCATGAGACCGATATCGCGTCCCGGATCGTCGTCGACGACCACGCAAACATGAACCTTACCCTCGTAGTCCTGCTCCATGGCTTCGACAATCGCCGTCTTGCCCGCGAGCGCGATGTCCATGATGTCGCCGCCTGCCTTGGGCCGCAGCCGAACCCGGCTTCCAGGCTGGAGCTCAGTTCCGTCAAGGCGCAGCTTCGCGACCGGACTCTTGTCTTCTAGGAGCTGCCATTCCCATTCGTTCACGGCAACTCCTCCTTGCCGGGACGCAACTCCCGCAACCTGCCGTGCAGTTTGATCAGGCTCTCCATGGGGAGCGACTCGGTGCGCTCAAGAATCTTGCGTGCACAGTCGTCGGAACGGCGCATTTCGTTCTTTTCGTCCTCCGTCATGGTCAGAATGCGCAGCGCGAGAATCTCATCGATCTCGGTTCCGTCGAACAGATCCCCGGGACTTTCCGGCGCGACCTGCGGATAGTCGTAGAGAATGATGGGCGAGGCAAGCATGGCGCCGCGGTCCCCTTCGGATCCGACCAGAACCGGCCAGGCTCCGAGATTCCGGCAACTCGCCGCCAGAGCGCTCAGTTTTTCGGGTGGCTCCAACAGGGATACGAACTGGCCATCGTTCACACCCAGCAGGACATGTGCCGACACCATCGACAGCATCAAAGCTGCACTCCGCGGAAGTTGCTGCGCCTCCCGCGGCTCGACGGGCGTGGGGTTTTCGAGTCTTACGTGCAGCTTCCAGATTCCGCCGGCGCGCGCAGCCTCAATCTCCACCCGACCGAGAACCGCCTCTTGCCGCCGGAGGATTCGCCCAACCAGCCTGCCTTCAGAATCATGCAGCAGCTGGGACTCGCTTTTCCCGGGAAAGGCAAACGCCCAATGAAACGGCACTTCCGTGAGTCTTGCCAACCGGTTTCTCGGCACGCGCACTTCACACTCGACTGCCTCTTCCCAGGACGCATGCACCGCATGTCCGACCTCAAGTTCTGCGACCCGTTCGAATAACGACTCCTGACTGGACCCCGGACCCGGCGCAGCATTCGCAAGTCTCCACACCGAACGATCCACAATCTTGAGAAAACGAATCCTCACCTCGATCGCGGTGCGCGAATCTCCCTCGACCAGACACTCGGTCTCGAGGCTCCAGGGGTCCGATCCCTCGTGCACTTCGCTGTAGGACTTCGGATAGAGCACACCGAAGTTGAACCGCTGCCGATTCTTTACCGAAGAGGGTCGGTAAGGGTAGAGCAAGTACCCCTCATAGAGGACCGCCCTGGCGATGGCGTCGATGGGCCCGGTATTCATCGATTTCCCGACTCTTCGAGCGTAGGCAGGATGCTTTCGAGCATCTGCTCCCAGGTGGGAATCCCGCGCGCCACCTTGTACTGGTAAAGGCTTTCGAAAACATCGCGTCGCAGGCAGAGCCAGGCGGTGTTCGGATAGTAAATGTCCATCATTTCGTGCCATGCTTTCACGGGCAGGCGGAAACGGGCTTCCTTGTCCCAGGGGATCGGGGCCACTTGCAGGTCATCGTCGGCGTCCGCATAAAAAACCGTTCCGCTGAACAAGAACGAGAGGGGCACGTCGCCGTCGGCTAGCCCGTGGAAGTACTTGGTCGCCGCCACGTTGAAATCGAAGGTGCAGGGAACGGGGAGATCGACCACAGACGAGCCCCGAAAGGCGGGGGCCACGACGCTGGCGTGCGTCCACAGCATGGTCTTGAGAGTTTGTCCCCAGCGCTCGGTCTCACCAAAAAGGTCGCGCAAGTGTTCTTGATCCTTGGGGCTATATTGCCGTCGCGCCACCTCAAGCTGGATCTGGCAGCGCAAGGCGACCGAGTGAATGGTTTCCCTCTCCCCGGCGTTCGTCATGCGCAGCTTGAACAGAAGCGTCGGGGCCGCGGTAAAGCGCAGAGGTTCCGCCCCTTCAATCTGGAAGCTCAGATCAGGCATTCGCACCCTCATTCACCATGCCGGCGCGACGCTTGAGATCGCCGAAGAAGTGACCGATCTCCCGCCAGACCTCGGTGCCCCCGGAAAGCCCGCGCCAGTTGGCGCGCATCAGGCCGACCAGCTTGTAACACTCGTCGATCGGCAGCACATAGTATTCGGCAGTGTTGCCTCCGCGGTCATGTCCCACTCGATTGACGAGCAGAGCTTCCACGTCCGCTTCCATTGCTTTGAGGATCGGATTGGCCGCCTCGATGTCGTTCCAGGTCTCGAGCGGGAGCAACGATTCGGTCGCCCCCGCGGGACTCGGATAAAAAGCAACCACCCGCGCATCCGGCGTGCTGCGGAAAAAGAACGCCATGCCGATCGGAACCATCAGACCTTCCCACTGTCCGTCGCTGAGACGAAAATCACCGAGCGCCAGGATCCGTCGTGGCACCCGTTTGTATTTCATTCCCATGCCGCCAAACAGGATGGCGCAGGGGTTACAGGTACAGAGCAGTTTTCGGCTTGCGGGCTCGATCAGGTGCGGGTGTTCGGCGCCCACCTCAGCGCTGCACAGTTCACAGCGCTCCGCATTACGCTTGCGCCGGACCAACTGGCGGAGCGCTCCAAATGCATTCTCGAATCCCGACTCGACTGCGCTCATCGTCGGCTCACAATCACTGGCTACGACGTTCCGCTTACGACGCCATTGTTCCCGCCGCCGGTTCGGCGACCCAACTAGGTGCCACTGATCCCACCGGGGCGGGTGGTGCATGCACGCCACCCAGTTTGCCAAGCGGCACGAACCCGTCCGCGCCCGATTGCTCCTCAAGCCCTTCCATCAACAAGCGGCTCATATCCGGTGCGGCCTCATAAATTGCGCCTTCCACCATGCCCTTCAGAGTGCTCTTGGTGGAAGCGCACGCGTGGCCAACCAGGCGGAGCCGGAGCCGAACCACGCCGTTGTCAACGCCAAGCAGTTCCAATTCTCCGCCCGCCTTGCCCACGTGCGGTCGAACTTTCTCCACCGCCTGGGCGACGCGAGTTGCGAGATCGAGCGGGTGGAGGTTGTACAGAACCAGCAGACTGCTCACCACCGGATCGCGTCCCATGTCGTCGATCGCCTGCTGCCCCCACTCCCCCTTTTTCGCGACAATTTCCAAAGCTCGCTCCATGCCGATGGCATGCAAGTCCAGTAGCAGTTGCACCAGGGCCTTGGCGCTGGCTCGAGCCTCGGGACCTTCGATGTTCTCCAACCCAGCTACCAGATCGCCGACCCGCTGGAATCGAGCCTGGAAATCCTTGTCATCGTCATAGCGCATAGTGTTCTCGGGCGAATCCCCTGCTCAGAAAACGAAGGAGCGAAGGCAATTGCGCCGCCCTCACACCTGGAGATGTTTCCCTCTCCTCAAGAATGAACGCCGAACATGGGGGAGTGGTGCGTCTTCAAGACTTTTCCCCCGCCCAGATACATGTGAACGCCGCAGGGCAGACACGGATCAAAGCTGCGCACGGCGCGCATGATATCAATGCCCTTGAATTTTGCCGGTCCGTTCTCTTCGAAGATCGGCGTATTCTGAACCGCATCCTCATACGGCCCGGGAGTGCCGTAAATGTCGCGCGGATTGGCATTCCAGGGCGTGGGAGGATAGGGATGATAGTTAGCGATTTTTCCCTGGCGGATGACGACGTGATGGGAAAGCACGCCCCGCACCGCCTCGTGGAAGCCGCATCCGATCGATTCCTCGGGCACTTTGAAATCGGACCAGGTTTTGGTCTTGCCGGCATGTAGTTCCCCGAGCGCCTTCTCGGCAAAATGCAAGGCGCACGCCGCCGCATAGGCCTGGAAGTAGGTGCGAGCCCGGTCCCGCTCAATGGCATTGCTCCAGGCCGGAATCTTCCATTCGAACTCGACCTCCGGCTTGGTCGCGGTCTTCGGAAGGTAGATCTTTACGCTTTTTCCCGTGGCTTTGATATAGCCGATGTCGACCAGCCCGGCAAGCGCAGTCGCCCACAGACGGGCAATGGGTCCGCCACCGGTATCGAGCGCGAGATGATCTCCGGTTCGCTTATCGAACCACCGCGGCGACATCACCCACGTGTATTTGCCGTTGAAGTCGCGTTTCTGCGGCCGCGGAATCGTGGTCTGGTTCCAGGGGTGGTTCTTGTCGACCGGATTCCCCAAGGGGTCGGTTTTCACGAATGTCTCAGCATTTTTCCAGTCGTCGTAATAAGAACTGCCGAGCAGAATGCGAATATTGAGGTTGATGTCCACCAAATCGGTGGTGACCAGCTTGCCGTCCACCACCACCCCGGGTGTAACGAACATCTTCCGGCCCCATTCCGTCATGTTCTTGTAGGTGTAGTCACAGTGTTCGGGATCGTTAAACGACCCCCAACATCCGAGTAGGACGCGCCGGCGTCCGACTTCTTCATAGCCGGGCAAGGCGTCGTAAAAGAAGTCAAACAAATCATCGTGCAAGGGAAGCACCCTCTTCATGAATTCGACATACTTCATCAGCCTGACGATGTAGTCGGTGAAAAGTTGCACCGTGGGCACGGTCCCAACTCCTCCCGGGTAGAGCGTGGAGGGGTGCACGTGCCGCCCCTCCATCAGGCAAAACATCTCTCTGGTCATCCTGCTCATCTGCAATGCTTCTAGATAAAAGGAGCCGGTGAAGGGATTGAGGGCCCGCATGATGTCCGCGATGGTGCGGAAGCCATGCTCGTTTGCGTGCGGCGCGGGCGTCGATTCGGCCTTTGCCAGAACCTTGGGGTTGGTCTCCTTGACCATCTGCTCGCAAAAATCGACGCCCACCAAGTTGTCCTGGAAAATATTGTGATCGAACATGTACTCGGCCGCCTCGCCAAGATTGACGATCCACTCCGCGATGTGCGGCGGCCTCACACCAAACGCCATATTCTGCGCGTAGGTCGCGCAGGTAGCGTGATTGTCACCGCAGATTCCGCAGATTCGACTGGTGATGAAGTGCGCGTCCCGCGGGTCCTTTCCTTTCATGAAAATGCTGTAGCCGCGGAAGATGGAGGAAGTACTGTGGCACTCAGCCACTTTCCTGGCGTCGAAGTCAATCTTGGTAAAGATGCCGAGGCTGCCCACGATGCGGGTAATCGGATCCCAGTTCATTTCCACCAAATTCTTCGGTTTGCTGGGAACATCCTTGGTCGGCGCGGTAATCGTACTCATAGTGATCGCTCCTTGCCCGCTTCGGGCGTGCTGGATAACTGAGCTCCTAATAGGTTCGCGGGTGATAACCGGTGGTCAGTTCCGCGCGCGGATGCCGCCATTTCGGTTCTTTATTGACGGTGGTTTGCGTGATCGAACGCAGCGCCCGGATCGCCCTGCCATAGGGAGCGATGCTACTGCTCGAAACCCTCGCACCCGGCGGCTCATCCATGAAGGGCATGAACTTGTCGGGAAAGCCCGGCATGGTGCACCCGATGCAGATGCCGCCAACATTCGGACATCCGCCAATCCCGGCCATCCATCCCCGCTTGGGAACGTTGCAGTTCACGACCGGTCCCCAGCATCCGAGTTTCACGATGCATTTGGGAGAACCGTACGTGGTAGCGAAATCACCCTGCTCGTAATAGCCGGCCCGGTCGCATCCGTCATGTACGGTGTTGCCGAAAAGCCACTTCGGCCGAAGCTGGTCGTCCAAGGGAATCATGGGTGCCAGGCCGGCAACCTGATAGAGCAGGTAGAGCACCGTTTCCATGAAATTGTCGGGCTGGACCGGGCATCCCGGAACGTTCACGATCGGCAAGCCCGCCTTCGATCGCCAATCCCATCCCAGGTAATCGGCGAGGCCCATGCATCCGGTGGGATTGCCTTCCATGGCGTGAATGCCACCGTAGGTCGCACAGGTGCCAATCGCCACCACGGCCAGGGCATTGGGCGTCAAACGGTCGATCCACTCGTTCGTGGTGATCGGCTGTTTCGTCGTCGTATCGGTGCCGAGCGCCGCCCAATAACCTTCTTTCTTGATCTTCTCGTTTGGGATCGACCCCTCCACCACCAGCACGAACGGATCCAGATTGCCCTCCTCGGCGAGATAAAAATGTTTCATGAAATCGTCGCCACATTCGTACGCCAGGACGGGATTGTGGAGATGCACTTTGGGTAAGCCGGGGATGGCACCGAGGAGAACATCTTCGATGCTCGGTTGCGTCGCAGCGGTAATGGAAACCGAATCGCCATCACAGCCGAGACCGGCCGTAATCCACAGTATGTGCACTTCCTTTACCGCCGGTGCTTTTTGCGTAGACCGACCATATGGAACCGCAGTTGTTCCCATAGCTGGCTCCTTTTCCAGTCAAACTAGATCGCGAACCAATGGATCAACCTTCTGCCCTCGGGATCGAGACCTAGAATCGACTTCTTGCGCGCTCGACACAATGGCAGGCACCCCGTTTTATTTCTCCAAGGAAGTCCGCGAGCGCAGATAGGGGATTCCCCTATCTTCCGGATTGCTGGCAAGAGGCGCTATCGCCAAGCGCCGTGACGGCGCCCCCCTCGACTCGGTCAGAGCAAGCGGTTGCAGAATCAACTGCGGGCAGGACCACGGCATCCCGGCCCCAGGGCAATTGGCAAACCAACTCCGGGAAAACCAGCTACATCATGCTGATCCTGACGTAGCGCCGAGCGTCGGCGAGAGACTCCAGAAGTACATATCCCGCCAGCAGCATGGTGGCGGTTCCCAGCACGTTTCGAATGACCCTGAACGCCTTCATCATGACCTCATTCCCGGCCCCATCGGCCGTTTTGCTTCGATGCTGCCCCTGCCCAGAGGTTGTCTTGGTGAAGGACGGGAGTGGAGGGAGGGCTCTCGATTCTCAGGCGGTCTTTTCCCGTACCGTCCATTGCACGGCATGCTGCACCAGTTCGCGCGCGCTTCGCAAACAGAGCTTCTCTTTGATATGTGCCTGGTATGATTCCACGGTCTTTACGCTGAGATGGAGAGCTTCGGCGATCTGGCGCGTTCCATGGCCCTCGCCGATCAAGCGAAAGACTTCCAGTTCGCGGTCGGTGAGCTCGGAGACCGAAGAATGGTCACCGGGATTGGCACCGCGAACGTAATGTTGCAACATACTGTTGGCGATTCGACCGCTGACATAGATCTCGCCGCTCAGAATGCGGCGCAGGGCGATCAGCACCTTCTCGGTGGCCTCTTGCTTCATGATGTAACCGTTGGCGCCTGCCCGCAGTGCCCGTTCGGCATAGATCGACTCATCGTGCATGGAAAGAATCAAAACCGGCAGGCGAGGTGCCATAATCCGGACGTTCTTGAGCAGTTCCAATCCATCCGGCCCGTTGAGTGAAATGTCGACAATCAAAATGTCGGGCCGGAAGACCGGAATCGCTCGCAAGGCAGAGTGCATCTCCTCGGCTTCGCCACATACCGAGAGATCCGCTTCTTGATTGATGAGCAGTGTCAATCCCTGGCGGACGATGGGGTGATCGTCGACCACGAACACGGTTTTCTTTCTTGCGGTAAGACTCTCGCTTGCCGGTTTGCTCATCATGGAGCCACCCCGTGTTTCAACGTTTCTTGCCTTCTGCCAGTGGAAAGATACAGGTGATCGTGACGCCGCGCGGTTTGCCACTGTCCACCTTCAGCGATCCGCCGATGATTCGGGCACGATAGTTCATAATCTGCATTCCCATGCCCGCGCCATTGACGGGGGGCTGCGGGAGGCTGGCCCCGTCGTTTAGGATGCGCAAAGTACCATATTTGTTAGCGGCCGTAAGACTGATCGTGATCTTCTTTGCATGTCCATGTTTGAGGGCGTTGTTTACGGCTTCTTGCGCGATGCGGTAGAGGTGGGTCGACAGGTTTGCGTCGTGGATCAGGACCGGCTCGCCCGCTTGCAGGCAGCACGAAACCTGGAACCGGTCTTCCACTTCCACTGCCCACCGCCTCAGTGCCAACATCAGACCGTGCGCATCAGAAGCGACCGGGAGCAGGCCGCGCGCCAATTCCCTGGTCTTGTTGATCGCCTCGTTGACCAGGCCGACAATTCGCTCCGCCTCGACCGCCTCGGCGAGACCTTTCTCGGCGAGTCTCTGTTCCTGCACCTTGCTCATGAACGCAATTCCGGTTAGGTGTTGACCGAGACCGTCGTGCAAGTCTTGCCCGATGCGCTGTTGTTCGCGGGCGCTGATCTCCAGAATCGTCTTCTCCAGGTGCTTGCGTTCGGTGATATCGCGAATCGCGCTTGAAACCAGGACCCCCTCTTCGGTTTCGAGCGGGCTCAGGCTGATTTCCACCGGAAATTCGTGGCCGTCCTTGTGCAATCCGTAGAGCTCCTGGCCGGCGGGTCCCATGGGACGGACGCGTGGCTCCCCGAAGAAACGCTCGCGATCGTCCGGGTGTCGTTGGCGCAGCCGCGGCGGTACCAGCAACTCGAGAGCCTGCCCCAGCAGCTGTTCCCGGCGGTAGCCGAACAGTTTTTCCACCTGGGCATTGACAATGACAATCCTGCCCTCGCGGTCGACGACCACCATCGCGTCGGGGGCGGCTTCCAACAGCCCGCGAAACTTGGCTTCCGCGCGTTGTCGTTCGGTAATGTCGACGCCGGAAGTGATGACGCAAGCCCCCTCGCTGCCGCCATCGAGCACGGTGGTCGACCAGGCGATAATTCGCTGCTTGCCGTCCCGGCTCTGCCAGCAACTTTCGAACTCATGGGTCCGCCGGTCGGCTCTGGTTTGCTCGAACGACGCCTTGAAGCGGGCCGCTTCTTCCGGGACCAGAAACAGGTCCCAAATACGCTTTCCCTGAACCGCCGCGAATGAATATCCCGTGATCTGTTCGCAAGCGCGATTGAAGCGGATGATTCGACCTTCCGGGTCAAGCACCAAAACCAGCGCACTGACGGTATCGAGAATCGCGGAAACAACGTTGCGCTCTTCCTGTAACGCTTCTTCGGTCCGCTTGAGATCGGTGATATCAAAGCCCACACCATGAATAAACCAGGGCTCTCCATTCTCCTTGCGGATCATTTTGGCTTCACAGTGGAACCAAATGACCCGCCCATCGCGGGCAACCACGCGATAGGCCGAGCGCAGCGGGTCCCCGGTAAGAAACATCTCGGCCGCTTCCCTGCTCCAGCGCTGCTTGTCATCGGGATGGATGCGACTGTACCAGCGGACCGGATCCTCCAGCCATTCCTCCTGCGAGAACCCGAGCGCCGCCTCAATCTGCGGGCTGACGTAGGCTTCGCCGATGCCGCGATCGAGATAGGCCATGAAGACCACGGCGGGAATCTGCTCGACCAGGGCGCGATACCTGGCTTCGAGACTGGGAAATTGTCCATCCTCGCGCCCCGGTTGATCCCGCCGTTCTGCCGGATACACGACGTGCCTGGCCACGGAAGAGTCGTGCTGACGGGAAATTCCTGCCAGGTCATGCAGAATTGCCTCCGCCAGAGAAGGGTCCATGGCTGGCCGGGCAATCGTGGCCTGAGGATCGGCTAGCGGGCTCTCGCCATCTTTCGGCCAGGAAAACGAAACCATTCTCACTCCTCCGCGCCAACCGCGGCCACGTCCCGGTGCCGGCTTACTTCGCCACCTTGCTCGCCTTCGCGCTCGCTCCGGCCAGGCGTGACGTCGGATTACGCCAACTCGGCTCTTTGTTCATGGACGACTGTGTGAAGCGGCGCAGCGCGTGTATCGCCCGCCCGTAGGTTTGAACCGCCGCGGAAGACAACAACGAGCCCGGAGGCTGATCCATGAAAGGCATAAACTTGTCGGGAAAGCCGGGCATGGTACATCCGATACAAACGCCACCGACATTGGGACAGCCTCCGATCCCGCCCATCCAGCCGCGTTTGCCAACGTTGCACTGCACCACCGGTCCCCAACATCCCAGTTTCACAATGCACAGCGGGGATCCGTACTCCTCGGCAAATTGCGCCTGCTCATAAAAACCGCCGCGGTCACAACCCTCGTGCACCGTGTTGCCAAAAAGCCAAGTCGGTCGCAGTGCCTCGTCGAGCGGAATCAGCGGCGCTCGCCCGGCGGCCATATAAAGGAGGTAGAGAAGCGTCTCCATGAAGTTGTCCGGCTGCACCGGACATCCCGGCACGCACACAATCGGCACACCGGTGGTCGATTTCCACTCCCATCCAAGATAGTCGGGCAGCCCCATGCAGCCGGTGGGATTGCCTTCCATCGCGTGGATTCCCCCGTAGGTCGCGCACGTACCCGCAGCCACGATTGCCCAGGCGCGCGGCGCCAGGCGATCGATCCAGGTACAGGTAGTGATCGGCTGGCCGGTTTTTCGATCCGTACCGAGCGATGCCCAGTAACCCTCTTCCTTTTTGTTCTCATTGGGAATCGAGCCCTCCACCACCAGAATGAACGGAGTTGGTCCGCCTTCGGCGGCCAAGTGAAAATGGCGGAGAAAGTCCTCCCCGTTCTCGTGGGCGAGAAAGGGATTATAGAAATGCACCTTGGGAATCCAGGGCATGGCTCCGAGCACAATATCTTCGATGCTCGGCTGCGACGCCGCCGTCATCGCGATGGTATCTCCGTCGCACCCCAGCCCAGCCGTGATCCAGAGAATGTCCATCTCTGAAATCGATTGCGGAGTTCGCGAGCCGCCAGCACGAATCATCGTCGTGTCCGCCACCTGATTTCTGCTCCCAAAGGCCGGAATTGGGGGGACTGGCCCAGCGGCCGCCCTGCCCAACTGCGTATTCTACAAAATTCGGTCGTGATACGTATCACCAAGGAGTGTGATAACCACTACTGTCGACCGTCCGGGGGTGCAATAGGATGCGCTCAGAGATCGGCTTTTTGAGTTTTCCCTGGTGCGTCCGCCGAATCCGCGAAAACGAAGAGAATTGATGTGTCTGACAAAGTGCCCAACCACAGCCCCACCACCCGATATCACAGCAACCGCTACAGTGCGGACGCCGCCTGCGAACACTGCCAGGGAATTGTCCGACATGAGTCCTGGTGCATCACGCTCCATCCCGTGGTCTACTATGCCTACCAAATCGTTGCCGACCCGAGCACGCTGACGGTGGGCGACGCCCTCATCCTCCACTCCCTCGGTGTGGCCTGGAGCAGGACACCGTGTCGCGGGAATTGCAAGGGCAACAACCCTCCGTCCGCGCCCAATCGCTAGCCATCAGGTTCGCACCCGTTCTCCGCCCCGTCGCGACCCGCGTGCACGGCAACCCTGTCCGCAAGTCGAGCGCCGGGGGAAGTCGCTCCTTCGCCTGTTCACAGACTGAGGAAGAAGGCGAACTGCTATCCTCGGCCCCGACTCCACCGCTCGAGCGCACCTACTTCGGCCGTGGTTTGCTCCTTCCGACGCGGGCGAGTATGCGACGAACCTTCTTCGGGGAAATGGAAAGTCGAGCGGCCACGCGCGAAATCTTCCGGTCCTCGCGTTCCCAGACTTTGGGAATAATCAGTTCGGCGAATTCCTCCGTGATCTGCTGGAACGTCTTGTCGCCGACCGAACCCTGCGACCACGCGCGCAGCATGGCGTTCACGCTGCCGCCGCGAAAAACCTTCGCCTTCAGCGTCTGCAGGTCGTCCCAATCGTTCTGGGCGGGATCGCCCTTTGAAAGGGTGATCGCCTGGTCGTAGCAACGCCGGGCTGATTCCGGGTCATCGAAAAAGCGATTGCAGTAGGTAAGGCCCTGCCAGACGTAGGCATTCGCAAGCAGACGCCGGTTCTCGGTTTGTTTTGCCAACTCGATGGCTTCCTGGGCCAAATCCTGCGCCAGCCGCGCACGCGTGCCCGGGTCAGCACTTTCGCTGATCCCTTCCTCGACGCGCGTGTTTTCAATCATGCACTGCAGAAGTCGTGCCCGCGCCATCAGGATGTGGTCCTGTCTTTCTTCCGCCAGGCGAAAGGCGATCTGTGCCTCGGCATCGGCCTTCTCCAGATCGCCATTGTCCAGGTGGAGATAGCCATAGTTCTGGTGCACACCGCCCAATCCGTGGTGATTCCCGTACTGCTCGTAGATGGCGGCCGCCTCCTCGAGATCGGCCAGAGCTTCGCCGTGGAACTGCTCAAAACGTTTGCGATACGGAACCTTGCGGTCAGGGTCCCTGACCCGGCCCCGGCTGGCAGCCTTCCGCCGGCGCGCCGCGTCGAGATCGATCTTGCGGAGCAGTTGCAGCGCGATCAGCCGCTTCACGTGCGCCATATTATTGAGAGAACGCGCCACGTTTCGATGGCGGGCATCGAGTTTCTTGTAGAACGCGATGGCGGTGGTAAAGCTCTCGATGGCGTGATAAAAGCGTCCCTGGCGGCCGGCGATGCGACCGTAGGAAGAATGAATGTTCCCCAAGGTCAGATAGTCGTCGGTCTTGCTCAAGACCGCTTCCGATGCTTTGAGCGTGTCCAATGCCTGTTTGGCGTCGCCTTTCTGAAACCAGAGCCAGCTCTCCAAAACGCGCATCACGGCCGCCATCGGCACATGACCAAGCCCGGTGGCCAGGTTCTCGCCCTTAACCGCGAAGGCCAGGGCCTGATCGTATTCGCCCTTCATCCGCAGGCAGCGGCCCTTCCAGAAATTTGCCACCGCCAGGAGCTCTTGGTCGTCGGTCTCCTTCTCAAAACCGAGAACGAAATCGAAATGACGAATGGCTTCATCTTTCGCCTCTTCGGTCATGGCCACCATGCCCTCGGCCATGCGCAAGTGCAGATAGTCGTGCAGGGGCATGCAACTGCGCAAAGAACTGGAGAAGCAGGCTACCAGTTCCTTGATCAGTCCGGCGCGCTGGTAGCCGATGTCAATCCACTGTGCGAGATAGCCGACAAAGAGTCCGGAGTTCTTTCGCGCCGGATCGAACGATGCGAGCAGATGGCGCACCTGTTCCAGCTGCGCCATCCCGTGTCGGACGCGGCGGCACACCAGGTCCTGTTTGAGTTGGGCGAGAAGTTCCTCCGAAATCTCGGCTGGGTTGGGGCGCATGATCGGTCGCGTTATCGGTCGGCAGACGAAGCGCTAGTCGATGTAATCATAAGCCACCAGAGTCAGAAATTCCGCGAACTCGGAACTGGTCATCATGCGTTCAAAGATTTCGGCAGCTTCGGCCATGCGTGAGCCCGGCAACTTGTTTTTCTGTTCATGGATCACCTCGCGCACCATCGCCCGGGTGATGCGCAGGCCGTCTGCGAGCGTGGCGGAGTGCCGTACCCACTGCCACACCTGCGACCGGCAAATTTCGGCAGTGGCGGCATCCTCCATCAGGTTGTAGATGGGAACGCACCCCGAGCCTCGCAGCCAGGACTCCAAATACTGCAACCCGACGTCGATGTTCCAGCGCAGACCTTCCGCGGTAATCCTGCCGTGGGTGACCTCGAGCAGATCTTGGGCGCTGACACGGACCTGCTCCGGCGGGCGATGGATCTGATTCGGTCCTTTCATGTGCGCGTCAAAGATCTCCTTCGCCAGCCCCACCAGACCGGGGTGAGCCACCCAGGTTCCGTCATGTCCAGCGCGGACTTCGCGAAGCTTGTCCTGTCGCACTTTCTCCAATGCCCGTTCGTTGGCCGCCGGATCGCCCTTGATCGGGATTTGCGCCGCCATTCCGCCCATGGCATGAATGCCCCGCCGGTGGCAGGTCTGAATCAGCAACTCCACATATGCCTTCAGAAAATGCTTGTCCATCGTCAACGTCGACCGGTCGGGAAGGACGAAGTCCGCACGGTTGCGGAATTTCTTGATGTAACTGAAAATGTAGTCCCAGCGGCCGCAGTTCAACCCCGCGCAGTGTTCCCGCAGTTCGTAAAGGATTTCGTCCATCTCGAAGGCGGCGAGAATGGTCTCGATCAGCACGGTCGCACGGATGGTGCCCCGCGCAACCCCGAGTTCATCCTGGGCAAAGCAGAACACATCGTTCCACAAGCGCGCTTCCAGGTACCCCTCCAACTTGGGCAGATAGAAATAGGGCCCCGTTCCCCGGCGAATCAGACTGTGGGCGTTGTGAAAGAAATACAGGCCAAAATCAAATAGCGATCCGGAGATGGGCTTGCCGTCCACCAGGAAATGTCTCTCCTCAAGATGCCAGCCGCGCGGCCGAACCAGCAACGTCGCCCGCTTGGGGTTGAGTTGGTAGCGTTTGCCTTCCGGACTCTCGAAGCGGATGGAACCGTCGATCGCATCCCGGAGATTCGCCTGCCCTTCGAGATTGTTCAGCCAGGTGGGCGAATTCGAGTCCTCAAAGTCCGCCATGAACACGTTGGCCCCAGAGTTCAGCGCGTTGATAATCATCTTGCGATCGACTGGACCGGTGATCTCCACGCGCCGATCCAGCAGGTCGTGGGGTATGGGCGCCACTTTCCATTCTTTTTCTCGGAGGTGAGCCGTCTCCGGGAGAAAATCGGGCAACTTGCCAGCGTCTATTTCCTGCTGACGAATCTGCCTGCGCCGTAACAGATCTTGCCGGCGGGGCTCGAACTCGCGCGCCATTTTTGTCAGAAATGCAATCGACTCCGGTGTCAGAACCTGGATCTCAATTTCACGGATGGGCAGAACAGCGGTTGGGGTCATGGGTACATGATAGGAGTTTTCTTCGCCCGACGCCATCCGCTGGGACGAAACGGACGAGTCGCCCGATACGGATTATGCGGCTTGCCCGCCTTCCGCTTTCCGGTTCTACTGGGTCTCGAAACGGAGGACGAAACCCCTATGAGCAACTTGTCCACTTCAGAAATGACAAAGCAATGGAAATCGGATCCCCGCTGGCAGGGTATTCAGCGGCCCTACAGCAGCGAGGACGTCGCCAAGTTACGCGGATCGGTCCAGATCGAGCACACCCTCGCCCGACTCGGCGCAGAGCGTCTCTGGTGGCTTCTGCAGCACGAAACGTACGTTGCCGCGCTCGGCGCCCTTACCGGCAACCAGGCCGTACAGCAGGTGCAGGCGGGATTGAAGGCGATCTACCTCAGTGGATGGCAGGTAGCGGCCGATGGCAACGATGCCGGTCACATGTATCCCGACCAGAGCCTGTATCCGGCCGACAGCGTGCCCAATGTTGCCCGCAAGATCAACAACGCCCTGATGCGCGCCGACCAGATCCATCACATGGACGGCAAAGACAGCACCTATTGGCTCGCTCCCATCGTGGCCGACGCGGAAGCCGGATTCGGCGGCAATCTCAACGCGTTTGAATTGATGAAGGCGATGATCGAAGCGGGAGCGGCCTGTGTACACTTCGAAGACCAGCTCTCCTCGGCAAAGAAGTGCGGTCACCTCGGCGGAAAAGTCCTGGTGCCGACTTCGGAAGCCATCCAGAAGTTGGTGGCAGCCCGTCTCGCGGCGGACGTCCTCGGCGTTCCCACGCTAATCATGGCGCGCACCGACGCCGATAGCGCATATCTGCTGACCAGCGATGTCGATCCCCGCGATCGAGAATTTCTGACCGGCAAGAGAACCTCCGAGGGCTTCTACCGCATCAAGGCCGGGATGAAGTCGGCCATCGCCCGCGCCCTTTCCTATGCACCTTACGTCGACCTGATCTGGTGTGAAACCTCCCATCCTGATCTGGACGAGGCTCGTCTTTTCGCCGACGCCGTCCACGCCAAATTTCCGGGCAAGATGCTGGCCTACAACTGCTCCCCCTCATTCAATTGGAAAAAGAATCTGGACGATGCCACCATCGCGCGCTTCCAGTCCGAGTTGGCCAACATGGGGTACAAGTTCCAGTTCGTGACCCTGGCGGGATTCCACGCCCTGAACTTGAGCATGTTCGAACTGGCGCGGGGATACAAACTGAGCGGCATGACGGCCTATTCCCGACTGCAAGAGAAAGAATTCAGTCGCGAATCGACACACGGATACGAAGCGGTCAAACATCAGCGTTTCGTGGGAACCGGCTACTTCGACGCGCTCACGCAAGCGATCACCAGCGGGGCGTCCTCGGTGATCGCACTGGAGGGCTCAACCGAAGCCGAGCAATTCGCCGAAATCAAGCCCCAGCAACGTCCAAAACATGGGCCGGATGCTGCCTGCCAACCGATCTTGGGCGATTGCCCTTCCAGCCTGGTCTCGGAGATCCTGGGGTCTGAGGAAATGCTGACGCCCTCGGGCGACTAGAAGGCACTCGAATGTCCCCACCGCGGCGATGCCGGTAGCGCCAGTTTTCCGCGGTGGGGATTCAGCTCGGAAGGACAGGCTCGACATGCCCTCATGCATCTCGCAATGACCTCCGCTGTCCGCGCGTTCTTGTTATCCGCAGCCACCTACCTGCGGCAACTGGCCTCGGCTGCGGCTCTCTGCTTCTCCAGCCTCCGTTCGTGCCCCGGGGTGGCTTGCCCGCTCTCGATACCCTGGAACCCGCGTTGCTTCGCCGCTCGCGCGCTGATCGGCGCATAGATTTCGAACCCTGACTTCGAGCAAGGCGGCAAAGGCCCGGGTTGCGCCCTCAGCCCGGCGCTCCACTGCCGCTCGCGCTTGGCCCAGAGTTCGGCCCCGCCCTGGCGTCAGGTTAGGCTATGAGCGCAGCGAGAGGCTTAGGCATCGCGAGCCACGCTCCTGCCCGCTTTCATGGTCCAGAAGCCATGACTTGCGCTCCATGCCGCCGCCATAGCCGGTGAGCAAGCCATTGGCTCCGATAACGCGATGACACGGCACGACAACTCCGATCGGGTTCGACCCGTTGGCCAAGCCAACCGCCGGTGCCGCTGCCGGCCGGCCAATTTTCTGCGCCAGTTTCGCATAGGAAACGGTGGAGCCGCAGGGGATGGCTCGCAACGCGCGCCACACTTCGCGCTGAAAAGCCGTGCCTCCGGTCTCTACCGGCAAATCGTCGATGGCCGTGAGTTCTCCTGCAAAATAGCTGCGCATGGCATCCGTTAAGCCGTTCGGATTAGGCGCTGGCTCGAGCCTGTATCCATCTGCGCTATAGTGAAGCCGCAGCAAGCGGAGCATGCGCGTCGCGTGATCTGCCCAGTCCACCGTGCGCAGGTTTCCCTCTCCGTCCACGCCGATCAACATCTCGCCGATGGGCGTGTCCAATCGATCGAGCAGCAGCAACAGTTTCTCACGCATACGCACTCCGCCACGCCGGGGTCCGATCGGCAGCGACCGCCCAAAGATGCTGCGCGGCATAGGCTCGCCACGGTCGCCAAGACTCAGCCCGGGCCAGCAGACTGGCCGAAGTGGACGGCGTTCCATCCACTAACGCAGCACTGCGAAGCAGGCCAAGGTCCGACGCCGGAAATGCGTCCATCTCGCGCAGTGCGCGCAGCGCAATGTATTGCGCCGTCCACTCGCCGATTCCACGAATAGCGCGCAAGCGCGCGATCGCCTCCTTCCTAGCGCCCAGGGGTCGAAACAGATTTGGATCGGCAGCCGCAGCTTCCGCCAATGCCTTCAAGGCTCTTTGCCGGGCGGCCGGCATACCCAGGCCGATGGATTTCGCCGAGGCCAGACGCTCGGCGGTGGGAAATACATAGCACGGATTGGGATGATCGCCAGAACGATTCGCTACCGGCTGGCCATGAAGGGCCACGAGTTGTCCCGCCAGCCGGCGTGCAGCAACCACGCTGATCTGCTGGCCGAGAATCGCGCGCACCGCCAGCTCAAAGCCATCCCACCCGCCGGGCGCGCGCAATCCAGGGCGTCGAGCTAGCAGAGGCGCAAGTGCCGGATCGCGGGAAAGGTGTGCGTCGATCGTCTCGATATCTGCTCCGAGATCAAACAGACGGCGCACCCGGTGAACAATCGCCGGTAATGCGCGGACCCTGGGAAACCGGATGGCAACGCCCAGGCACTGCAGTTGGGGCAGATGCTCAACTTCGACCCTTCCGGTGGAACCGCTGATCTCAATCGTGCGACGATAGATTCCGTTCTCAATGACTTCAACGCCGGGGATGGCACGCGCCTGCAGATAGCCGAGCATCGATTTCCAATCATAGGGAGGACGATAACGCAGTCGAAGCATGACATCAGTGTCTGGATCCGAAGGGTTGAGGGAGGATTTTCGCCGCAGTGCGCTGGGAGGACGATGAAAGAGCTCCTGGAAGGTTTCATTGAATCGCCGCAAGCTGCCGAAACCGGCCGCCATCGCCACTTCGGTCATGGGCAGTCGCGTCTCGTGGATGAGCTGCTTGGCAAAGAGTACTCGCCGCGTCTGTGCTACTGCGACGGGTGAGGCTCCGAGATGCTGAAGGAACAATCGACGCAGCTGGCGTTCGCCGAGGCCTAGACGTTCTGCCAATCCTGCAACGCTCGCGCTCGCGCCATCCAGGGCGCCGTCGGCGATCAGTGCCAGGGCGCGGGAAATCGTATTCGAAGTGCCGCGCCACGAAGCCAAGTCGGGAGCGGTCTCCGGCCGGCAACGCAGGCACGGACGAAAGCCCGCTTCCTGCGCTTCTGCCGCCGAGCCAAAGAAGCGGCAGTTCTCGAACCTCGGGGTACGAGCCGGACAGACGGGGCGGCAATAGATCCCCGTAGAGGCGACGCCTACGAACAGTAGGCCGTCGAAACGGGCATCCCGGCTCTGCAAAGCACGATAGCAAATCTCTCGATCCGGCAGTTCCATATGCAGATTTTCTCATTGATAGAGGAATGGTCTCGCGCTTTTCGGACGTGGTCATCGAAAACGGCTGCGTCGCACAACCCGTGGTGGGAGAGCTTGGGAAAGGAAAGAAACCGCCACCTGCCACCAAACCATCTTCGGCGAACGACCATCGCTTGCGAACCACAAAACGGGGGTGAACACCCGAGGACGAGGCTCTTCCGAGGTCATCGTGGATGTCCTGTTACGTCCTCACTGTGTCCGTGAGCGGCGCGCGTGACCTCAGTTGCCGAAGCCGGGCAGGTCTACACGCCTGGCAATGTGATCCTTGATCCAGTGGCTATCCCACCATTCCTTGGGGTCAATCTGGACACCATCGAGCTGCATGCCGAAGTGAATGTGGTCGCCTCCTGCCATTCCTGTCTGGCCACTGGTGCCCATGACTTGGCCTCGTTTTACCAGGTCGCCTTCGTGGACGCTAATCTGGCTCAGATGGCCGTAGATCGTCTGTAGCCCATAGCCGTGATCGACCACGATGCAATTGCCGTAGATGCCGAGCGGAGCCGCGAAGACAACCTGTCCGTCGTTGGACGCCTCGACCCCAACGCGTTGCGTGGCCGCAAGATCATATCCCAGGTGGACCTGCTGATCGATCGCCTTACCTTTATATATATAGTGGCGGGTATCGGCAAAAGTGGCTTCCGCCTGGGAATGAGATTGTCTGGCAAAAGGCTGCGACCACAAGAACCGGTTGGCGGTCTTGGCGCGGAGATCCGAAAGAACCTTATTGTTCGCACGCCGCATTTCGCTGTTGATCTTTACAAAACGCGCCACGAGATCTCCCGAGCCATTCGGGTCGAGCTCGCCCACTACTTTCTGCATGAACTGGTCGCTCACCTCTAAGTTGTGGGTGGTGTATTTCGGCTGCTCTTTCTTGGGAAACTGGAAGGTGATGGGTGCCGATACGTCGTTCCCCGCGCCATTCGAGGCGTACACCAGCGGGACGGTGCTGGGAGGCATATTCCACGCAAAAGCGAAAAGTGAAAAGAAGCCAGGCTTGCCGCCGGGCATCGGCCAGGCCCGGAAGGTCTGATCGCCAACCCGCACGCCCGCTTCGGTCCAGCTCCCTGAGACCCGAAAAGTCGCCAGATCCGCCATACCCAAATACAGGTAGTGCTGATCCGAGTCAACACTGACCGCGGGCGGCTGTGTCACTACGGTCACCTCGCGATCCGAGCGAGCAGTCTTCCGCAGCCACCCGTTCGAGGTAGCCTCGGCAATCAATCTCGCTTTGCCGTCTTTCAGTTGGGGTGTCGTCCTGACGCCTACCGTAAAATTCCAGCTGCCATCGGTCACCGGCGAAGCTTGCGTCGTTTCCCCGGCGAGATAGCGCACGCCGTTCTGCTCGACCGACACCGCAAGCTTGCGAACACCCTGCGGACTGCGTACGTGGACGGTAATGGCGGTGGCTTGTCCCAGGGTCGTGACCGAAAAAGGAAGATCGACCAGGGGGGCGGCCGATCGTCCCGATAAGTAGAGCGAAATCGGCGACAAGACTGCGATAGCGATGATGACAATCAAGAATCTTCGCACAAGTCATTGTAGCTCCCAACCGGCCACTCAAAGATTGGTGTCCGTACCAATTTGGGACCCGCGTCTCTCAATTGGCCGCCTGGAGACGCCAACCGGCCCCAGCCTTCTTGCCCGGTAACTGCAGATTCGTAAATCAATGCCCCCCGGCAACTGCTGCTTTCCTGTCATAACTAACGGCGCATGCCGGCAAGGACTCGCCTCACGCCAGGCTCGACCGGGCGCCCTATTCGGGCGGACACGGGTTACCCATCGCCGGCTGATTCAATGTGCGGCCTGCGTCGGTTCGGTCGGCGGTTCCGTCAGCGGCAGGTCCACGGTCACGGGCGGATGGTCGGAGATGCGGTCGGCAACCGAATCGTTCAGTTCGCGCATGGTCAGCGGAAAATGTGGGGCGAACCGGTAGCTCTGCTCAGCGCGCCGCGGATCGTCGATGAACGGCTTGACAAAGATCCAATCGAGTTTGAACTGGCCTACCAGACCTCCGAAGTTGCGCGCGAACGCGTACGTGGGAGTGAACCCTTTCCCGCTCCGCTGGTTACTGTCTGCCAGAGTGCGCCCCCTGGCTGGAAACGTGCGCGCTGGCCGGCCACGAAAATCGAACGCTTGGCCGTCAGCAAACCGGAACCTTTCCATGGTTTTGAACAGTGGCTGCTCCCGGTTGTCCCACAGAATCGGGAGATGAAACGCCGTCGGATCGTTGTGCCCATGGAAATAGTGGACGGGAAAAAGTGTGTATTGGAAAACGCCAAGCGGGTGGAAGTGGGAAACGGCCTGGCCGAGCCAGAATTGGTAGTCGGTCACGCGCGTCATCACTTCGTTGCGCAGCGAAGTGGGCGTGTTGTCACGGCCCGTCGTATTCAGATCTCCCGCGAGGACCAGGGGATTGGCATTCGATTGGACATCCGCCAGCAGGGCCTGCATTTGTCGCCGGCGGCATGCGGGCGGGCATTTGTTCTCCAGGTGAGTCGCGACGACCGTCACCCGTCCAGTCGGCAGATCAGGCACGGAGATGTCCGCAATCAGCACCATGCGCCCGCCCTGGCGCAGTTCGCGCTCAACTCGTTCCCGGAACAATTTGCGCGCCGACCATCGCTTGCCGTCCTCGAGTTTGGAGATGGCGCTGTATTCCTTACCGTACCAGTCGTAGCAGACCGGCAGGCGATGGATGCGAGCGCGCTCGATCGGGTAGCGGCTCAGGATGGCGGTGCCATGCAAACCGTGATAACGCTGATGGTCTACTGCTAAATCTTGCTGCAGACGTTGGTCTTCGAGCGCGTCGGTCAATTGAACCGGTTCCGTGTCCAGGTCGAACAGCGGGTCCACCTCCACAAACTCCACTCCATAGGCATAGTTCATGTGCAGAGCCGCCGCCAGTTCCCGTGCCACGTCTCGATACTCGGTCCGCTTCATGCCCCAATCCGCTTCGTTCAAGACCAGAACGTCCACACCTTGCAGGGTGGCCAGTTGCGACTCGATGATTTCCTTCTGGCGAGAGTTGGAGCGGTCCTCGGCCTTTGTCAGGGCGAGAAACTCGCTGGGATCGGCGAGCGCCGAACGAATCAGCTCGAAATTCAGACCTCTCTCAATATTCCATTGCCCCACCCGCAGAACAACACCCAGACCCCTTACGCTCGGGCGGTGGGGCCGGATGCCGGCGGCGCTTTGTACAAAAGGGGTGTTCAGCAACGCCTGGAAGCGCATTGCGAGCGCTCCTTCCGGTGTGGATGAGGAAGCGAGCGCGACCAGATCCGCGAAAGAAAGCAGTTCCGGATTTTGAGACGTTGGCCCCGCACCCGATGCCGCCGCGCTCGCCTGCGATTTCTCCTGCGCCGCGCAGAACGAAATTGCCATTCCGAACGCCAGGCTCCAGTACAAGGCGACTCTCGCTACGCATGCTTTCGTCACGGGTGTACCCTCCGATACGGCTCGCCGGCATCTTCCCTGGGCTTGCTTTGCCGGCGATTAAGCCAGGCGAACCAGGCCATCAGGCCTAGCCGGTCGATGATGTAGCTCAGAGCGAGCAGCGACAGGAAGGCGATAAAACCAGCGGCCTCATGTTGGATTAACGTTGCTTGCATTCGAATTCCTCCCGAGCGTGCCCGCTTGACTCTCACAACTCCTGCTCGGCTGTGTCGAATCTCCGGTTCGCGCTCATTGCGCCACCGGCACACAGCCGCCATTGCCCGCTACGATTGCTTCTTGGCCCGCCGAGCCTCGGCCTGCCCAGGCAAACGTGCCCCGAACGATGAACCCATTCAGCAATATCGAAATCAAGGACGCGGCGATCACCGTGCTAAAGACGTTCTCACCCATGATCCCCGACGATCGTGCGACTTGTGCAACCACGAAGGAGAGTTCGCCGATCTGTGTCAGCCCCGCAGCGACTGCCATTGCGGTTCGGATCGGATAGCGGAAGAGCCACACCACCGTCATCCAAACCAGAAATTTGACAACCACAATGAGAACCAGCATCAAGCCAAGAAGAGGCAAGCTACTGAAGAGCGCTTTGGGATCGATCAGGGTCCCCAGCGAGACGAAGAACAACGCCACGAAGGCATCCCGCAAGGGCACAAGCTGGGTATGGGTATCGTGTAGGTCCGGCAAACCACTGATGGATAGTCCGGCCAGGAACGCTCCCAGCGCGACGGAAAATCCAACCGCCTGCGCCAGCGCAGCCGTCCCCAGGCAAATCGCGATCGCCACCAGCAGCAGGAGTTCCGAGTTACACGTCAACTTGACTTTCCGGAGGAGGCGCGGGATCACCTTGATCGCAAGGAAGACTAGCGGAATCAGAAGGATCAATGCTTTACCGAGCGTCCAGGCGGCAGTCACGAAGCGGCCGTCTCCGGCGACCCTCAGCACGGGAAGGACCACGGTGATGCAGATAACGGCGAGATCCTCTACCAGCGTAATGCCGATCATCACGCGGCCGTAGGTGGTCGCCAGCCTTCCCGTGTCGCTCAGCAGACGCGCCAGCACCATGGTGCTGGCTACCGAGACCGTTGCGCCGACGACGACTCCTTCTGCGAAACTCCACCCCAGCAGTTTGGCGGTCGCGGCCGCGATACCGACCAGCAACAGGATCCCCATGGGCGCGCCGACCAGAGCAACCCATTTCACCGGCATCAGGTCCGGAATTGAGAACTCGACTCCGATCGAGAACATCAACAGGACAACGCCGACTTCCGCAAACACCTCGAATGTATGCAAGTCCGACAACTGTGGACCGGGGGTGAACGGGCTAATTGCGATTCCGCCGAGGATGAACCCCAGGATCAGAGGCAGACGAAGACGCCACGCCACCAGGCCCCCCGCGACCGCGGCCAGGAATATGTAAGTCAAGTCACGAAACAAAACCGGATTCGCTTCCATTTTTATCCTCCATGCAGACCGAACAGCAGCCGGCATCTAGGCTGCAGTAGAGGGCCCGCGGCAGGCGCGAACCCTTTCCCCTATTTCGCAGCCGGAACCCAGACCGCGTCCGGCGCAGAGAGCTCAACACCCGCAATCTCGGTGCTGAGAGTTACAGGTTGCAATCCCGCTTTCGCGCCCGGCCGTGCAGAAAAGCTCAACAGGTACCGGTTGTCGAGTGTTTTTTGCAAACTCTCCAGGTACGGTTTGAAATTCACCGGGTGTTGCAGTCCGAGGAAGAAGGACTCGCCCCCGGTGATGGCTGAAAGCCGGGCAATCGCCATCTGTCCATTCGTCGCTGCCCAGTGGTTACGGCGCTGGCGGCCCGAACCGGGGGCATAGATCGTATGGATGGTGGTGCCCGTCCTCATGGCAACTGCGCTCGCTGAATCCACGTCCGGGTTGTTACTCAATCCGCGCCAGCCGACCCCGCGGTGGGCGCGGTCAATTCCGTCGGTGACCATCAACACCTCACGACGGTTCTGCCTCTCCGGCCAACCGTTCATGAGATCGATCACGGAAAGATACGGGCTTCCATACGCACCCGCGCTGCCGACCGGCAGTCGAAGCGCTTTGGCAGCCGCCGCATGGTCGGTGGTCAGGTTCTGCGCGATCTGAACGGTGGCGTTTCTCATATAGCCCACTCCGACCGACGTTGTCGGAGGCTGCGCACGAACGAACGCACGCAAGGTATCGAGGTTGGATCCCAAGCGCGTGCTGGAGGCGTCGTCGATCAGGATGAACAGATCAAGTCCGGCATGCTCGCCCTGCGCCGGAATCCATTCCGTCACCTGCAGTCGTTCTTTGCCCTGCTTGACGACGACATCCTGTAAGTTGATTTCGGGCATTCGCTTGTCGTGGGCAACATTGGCGGTAACCGCAATCCTAACGGGCACGGTTCCCGCCCCTTCCTGTGCCGACGAAGCGGCGGCTACCAACATCGCCACCACCGCCACCTGCAACCGCATGAACATCATTGGTGTTTTCATTTTTGATCTCCTAAATGGTTTGCATTTCGATTTCCTGCCTGCAGACTTCCATTTCTCCGCGCCCCCGCGGTCCGACGGATCGCCGGGCGCGCTTGGATCGCGTTCCGGGGAGAGCGGGCGACGCGGGCCTTGATCGATACCCGCGGAACCCGGCTCCCCGCCTCCGCTATCCGGTCACGCGAATCCCCCTCAATCCGACAAACGTTCCGAGGGCCAGCACGCCCGCCAGCCCGATCACAGGGAACGGGCTTCCCGTCTCCGGCAGTTCTGCTGGAGTTGCCTCCGCCACCGCCGGACTTGCCGGGGCAGGCATCAGCAGCGCAAAGAAGACCGGCTCATTGGCCGGAACGGCGGTCGGCGCGTTCCCCGTCAGATTGGTTTCCTGCGTCACCACCGCGCCCGGGACTTCGACAACTTTGGTTGCCGAAATCTTCATACCCTTTTTCAAGTGCCACGCATCCACCACCCGGCCATCGACGGTCACTTTGTGATCGGCGGGAAGGTTGAATTGGTGGTTGGTTCCGTCTTCCAGAGTCAGGATGACAAAACTGGGTGGGTTGACATGCCACACCTTCCCGGTGACGCTCTGCACGGTCCTGATCGTGTGGGGGGTGGTGACGGTGGTGATGGTGCGTTCCAGCTTCATGCCTGGCTTCAGGTCGTCAATGGCCAGATGCTTGCCATCCACGATGGCGCCATCGGACACGTTGGCAAAATGCACGACCGTACCGTCCTCTTTCTGGAGCACCAGGTCGCGACCCGAGGCATAGACAACCTGGCCACGATCGACACTGATGGTTTTCGTCGCTCGCCCGTGCGTGGTGGTGCTCTCGGTCTTGACCTGTGCGTCCAGGGCCACGGCCAAGGACATGCAAGCAATTCCGACCGTTACCAGTTGCGTGAATGTCCAAGTGAGTTGAGGTGATTTCATTTTGTTTTCTCCTGTTTTTCGTTTGCAAGGAGTAAACTGCCTTGCTCAGTTCGGTTGTAGTTCTGCCTTTCAAAACCTGTGTGCGACGCATGCACGATGTAGCGCTGCGGCGCGCGGCCGATAAAGTGGAACGGGTAGCAGGTGACGAGCGTAAGAGACGCTACCGAGCGGGGCCGCAGGACATCGACATCGTTCGGGTTGACGATCTTGATTTCATCGACCGAGTAATGCTCCGATCCTTCCCGCGTTCTGAGCTCGATCGTGTCCCCGACGCCAACGTCCTTGAGGCCACGAAAGAAGCCGTCGCGATGACCGGCGATGCCGATGTTTCCTGGTTCCTTCGGTCGTGCCGTTCCCGCAATCCTTCCAACCGCGTGATTGAGGGTCAGACCATCGGTGCCCTCCAATACCGGCACTTCAAGACCGATCTTCGATATGTGAAGCACCGCCAAGGGAACGGCGGACGACTGCTCTCGGCTCGTCTGGTAGGCCTGAACTCGATGCTCTTCCCAGAGACCGGAATCCACTTCGGACGGGTCGCGCTCTCCGGCGACTTCCTGACTCGCCGGAGCCGGGGATGCCGCGATGCATGCGAACTGACTCAAGGCAGTGCGCGCTCCGAGAATGCCCTCCACTCGCGCTGCCCCATAAACTCCCAGCAGCGCGAACCCGGACACCAGCAAGATCCGTTCGACCCACAACCCGATCTTCCGCCGACGATTTGCCGTCCGTGGGATCCGACCGCCGGCGTGGTGCTCTCTTTCCTGCATCAAGACCCGGAGGATCTCGCGAAATTCAACGGATCGTTCTGCTTCGTCCGTCCTGTTGATACGATTTGCAACCATGTCTTATTCCTGTGTCAGCCGAGAGAGCTGCAGATCGATCACTCGCTGCCATCCCGATTCGCTGCCCTGACACCACCGAAGAGTGCAATCTCGCAGCCAATTCATCAGGTCGTGTTTTCGCCAACTTAGAATGAAAGAAGGCGCCGACATTTCGGAAATGACGACGGATCAGAAAAATTGCGCTCGATGATAAGTTCCGTCGCAGCGAAACGATGATGGTCAGAGTGAGAACGACAAGAGCAAAGCACAGAGTGCTTTCGCAACGGCGAAGTAGGCGTTCGCGATGTTCGAAGTAAGGGACCGGCGAGAGAACACGAGTTGAAGAACCGATCTCTGCTGCGGTCGGCGGGACAATGCGAGCCACCGATGGCGCGCAATTGGAGAGCAGAAGAGCCCCAGCCCGGCAGGAAGAACAGGCGAAATTGACGTACCGCAATTCGTCGTACGGCGTTCGGTTGCGGCCCGTTGCTGGCGATTCCTCAGCTAACCGGCTGCCCCTTGAACCGGCTCTTGCTGATTTGCAGATTTGCGATTTTCGAGTCCAGCGTTTGCCGCGGAATTCCGAGCTTCGCCGCCGCTCCCAACGGACCGGAGATTCGCCCGCGAGAATCTGCCAGCGCGGCTTCGATCACTTCTCTTTCCCGCTCGGCCAGTGTCGACACCAGAGGGACGGTTGGCCCGGAACGCAGCGGGAAAACGCGTTTCAGCCAAGTCTCGCTGACCGAGACCATCCCGTCTTCGCACAGGATCACCGCCCGTTCCATAACGTTCTGCAACTCGCGGATGTTTCCCGGCCAGTCGTACGCCTGCAGCAGTTCAACGGTGCCTTTTTTTATGCCCCTGACTCTCTTGCCAGCTTTTCTCGAATAGCGCCCGATCAAGGTTTCGACGAGCAGCGGTATGTCGTCCGCGCGTTCGCGCAGGGGCGGCACGTGAACGGGAAAAACATTGAGCCGGTAAAACATGTCTTGACGAAAGGTCCCGGCGCTCACCGCGGCCGTCAGATCACGATTCGTGGCGGCGATGATGCGGACGTCCACGGAAATCGGCTGGCTGCTGCCCACTCGTTCAAATTCCCGTTCTTGCAGCACCCGGAGCAGAGCAATCTGCGTCTCCATGGGCAACTCGCCGATCTCGTCCAGCAAGATGGTGCCGCCGTGGGCCGCTTCAAAGCGGCCAAGGCGCCGCTGCAGTGCTCCGGTGAAGGCGCCTTTCTCGTGTCCAAACAGTTCGGAGGCGATCAGCGAAGACGGGATGGCCGCGCAGTTCACCCGGACAAAAGGGCGCGTCGACCGGTTCGACATGGCATGAATGGCGCGGGCAATCAGTTCTTTCCCCGTTCCGGTTTCCCCGAGAATGAGAACGGTGGCATCGGTCGGCGCGACAAGGCGCACTTCCTGCAGCACCGCTTGCATTGCCCGACTCTCTCCCACGATTGCATCGAACGCGGTGGAGCGCGGAAACGGCACCTCGCCGCTCGGGAAGAGCGGGCGACTGTCTTCGATCGTGCTGGCCGTCTGTGTCGAGAGCATGTCTCGCCTCCTTCGGTTACGAGTGTTGATCGGTCCGAGTGTTTTCGTGCGCTTCCTGGATCTGCTTGAGCAAGGTGTCGCTTCGTACGGGCTTGTTCAAGAAGCCGGCGGCTCCGGCATTCATCACCAAATCGCGAAGCGACGCATCGCCGTGCGCGGTAACAAAGATGATGGGGACCTTGCTGTTGGCGTCGTGCAACCGTCTCTGCAGTTCTATGCCACTCATCCCCGGCAAGCGCACATCCAGGATCACGCAGCTCGTTTTCCGCTGATCGGAATCGAGGAATGCTTCCGCAGAAGCGAAGGTAGCGATCGGAAAGCCAGCGGCCTTCAATACGCTGCCCAGCGCCTCCCGTAGAGGTTCATCATCGTCGACGATGGCGATGATACCGGTCCTGGAAAGGGTCTCATGCAATGGAAACGTCCGATCTGAAACTCCATGAACTTACAGATAGGAAGTTAACAAGTCAGAGACTCGAAAAGCTATCCTGCTTTAGGAGGAGAGTGATGCTCACTTTCGAGCGGAGGCCTTCAGCTTCTCCGTCATGCGCACAAGATGAGCCAGAGAGTCGGCCTGTGTCTTCTCCATGACGTGCGCGCGATGGGTCTTAATCGTCAGTTCGCTGGTTCCCAGTTCGTAGGCGATTTGCTTGTTCAGAAGGCCCGCGACAACCAGGTTCAGCACCTCCACTTCGCGGGGGGTGAGGGAATCGAAGCGCCGCCGAATTTCCGCCAGCTCCGCACCCTCTTGCCGGAGCGTGCGATCGCGGGCGATGGCTTTCTGAACAGCATCCAGCAGGTCCTGACCGCGCACCGGCTTGGTCAGGAATTCCATTGCCCCTTCTTTCATGGCGCGTACCGACATCGGAATGTCGCCGTGGCCGGTAATGAAAATGATTGGAATATGAATCTTCGCGTCACTCAATTGGCGCTGAAGATCGAGGCCGTTCAGCCCCGGCATCCGCACGTCGAGGACAAGACAGGCCGGCGCATCCGGACGCGTGGCCGTCATGAAGTCGTTTGCGGAAGCAAAGCACTGTACCCGCAGCCCGATAGTCTTGATCAGACTGTGGATTCCATCGCGAATCAACGCGTCATCGTCGATCACGAATACAATCGGGTCCGGTTCCTTCATGCGGCCTTCCCCGCTGCGCTCGGTAGAACGAACCGGAAGTCTGAACCTTGGTTCAAGGTGGATTCGGCCCACAAACGACCGCCATGCGCTTCAATGATGGAACGACTGATGGGTAGCCCCATTCCGATCCCTTGAGACCGGGTCGTAAAGAACGGCTCAAAAAGCCGGGCCATCAGCTCCGGAGCCACTCCGACACCGCTGTCGTGGACGGAAACTTGCACATCGCAATCCTGTCTGCGAGAACGGATGAGCAACTGCCGCGGCCTGTCATCCACGCTGTTCATTGCTTCGATAGCATTCATCGCCAGATTCAGTATCACTTGCTGAAGCTGAATTTTATCGCCCAGGACCGGCTCCAGGTCGGGCGTGAGTTCGAGCACCAGGGAGACGTTATTTTTTGAGGCTTGGCCTAGGGCCAGCGCGGCAATTTCCTTGATGACCTCATTGATTTGCACTGGCACTTTTTCCGGAGTCGCCTTGTTGATCAGCGAACGAATTCGGACAATCACTTCCGAGGCACGGGTCGCGCCCTGGGTCGTGCGTTCCGCGGCGGCCCGCGCCTCCAGAAGATTTGGACTCTCCAGGGCGAGCCAGGCCACACAGGCGTCAGCGTTGGCAACGACGGCGGCGAGCGGCTGGTTAACCTCGTGGGCGATGGAGGCTGTCAGCTCGCCGATGGTGGTGATGCGAACGACCCGAGCCAATTCCGTCCTCGTCAACTGGAGCGCCTCTTCGGTGCGCCTCTGTTCCGCCATCTGCTTGCGTAAGGCCTCGTTTGCATTCTTCAGTTCCGCGGTTCGTTCCTCGACCCGCACTTCCAGCTCGTCGCGGGCTCGCCGAAGCGAATTTTCCGTCTCCTTGCGCCATGCAATCAGCCAATAGGCGGTCACCTCGCAGATCATGAAGGTAAGAAAAAATGGGACATCGCGCGGCTTCACGGCAAAGGAACGAACCGGCGGAATGAAATAGTACAGAACTGCCAGGGTGCTGAAGATAACGGCAACCCAGCCCGGGCCCCTCCCGCCAAACCAGGTGCTGACGATCACGGCGATAGGGAAAAAGAGCCAGAAAGGATTGCCGAACGGAACTTGCAGGGCAAGCGAGAGCGCGAGCGCCACGAAGACAACGGCAATCGCCAACGCATAGTAAAACAGGGGGTGCAACTTACGCTGGGCAAGGTGAGTGATGTGCATCTCGGGGTATGGCCGGTGACTTGGGGCATATTTTATCCTACGAGCATCAATCGCCGGGGCCACTCGAGCCCCTGCGTAGAAACCATCTGCCATTGGGGAGTAAGCAGCGGCGCCCGAACCTCGAAGGGCCCAGGCGCAATATCGCCAGCCATCGCTTCCAACTCAAGTTCGTGGTGCTTTGGCGCCAGGCGTCGCGCAGAAACAACGTGGTTCATTGTGCCCCTTCGGCAACGGGTGTAGGATGCGTTCGATTGGCTGCAGAATCGGCTACTGCCGCCTCAGGCGAGAGCGAGTCATGAATACTCTTCCGGTTTTATTGGGTGCGTTGTGCGTGTACGCGCTTGCGTATCGTTACTACAGTGCCTTCCTTTGCGCGAAGGCGCTGGCGCTCGACGATCGCCGCACGACTCCGGGACACACCTACGCAGACGGGCACAACTATGTTGCATCGCCACGGTGGGTGCTTTTCGGACATCATTTCGCGGCGATCGCGGGAGCCGGTCCGCTGGTGGGGCCGACTCTGGCCGCACAGTTCGGTTTTGCGCCCGGCTTTCTTTGGCTGCTGATTGGCGCCGTGCTGGCCGGTTGTGTGCAGGATTGCACCGTCCTGGTCGCTTCGGTACGTCACCGCGGCCGATCACTGGGAGATGTGGCTCGCACCGAGATCAGTCCTTTTGCCGGCCTGGTGGCGATGATCGCCGTACTCTTCATTCTCCTGGTCACGCTCGCTGGCCTTGGCATTGTGGTGGTCAACGCGCTTTCGAATAGCCCGTGGGGTGTGTTCACCATCGGCCTAACCATCCCGATCGCCGTGATCATGGGATGGTGGATGTTCAGGAGCCACGCGGGAACGATTACGGTTACCGGACCCAGCATTTTTGGTGTGGTGCTATTGATCGGGGGGGTGATTGCCGGGCATTGGGTGGCCCAGACCGGCGCCGCCGCAGCGCTCTCTTTCACGCCCCACGAGATCACCATTCTCATGGCGATCTACGGCCTGGTTGCTTCGGTCCTTCCCGTCTGGCTGGTGCTCGAACCGCGCGACTATCTGTCGACCTACGTCAAGCTGGGGACAATCACCGTGCTGGTTGTGGGCGTGTTCCTGGTTCATCCCAATATAAGATTTCCCAACTTCACGCCTTTCGTCCACGGCGGGGGACCGATCATCCAAGGAAAGCTGTTCCCATTTCTTTTCGTGACCATTGCTTGCGGTGCGATCTCCGGCTTTCACTCGCTGATTGCCTCCGGCACAACACCGAAGATGCTGGATAAGGAGAGTGACGCTCGCTTCATCGGTTATGGCGCCATGATCGCCGAATCGCTGGTCGGGGTGCTGGCTCTGATTGCGGCCTGCTCGCTGTATCCCGGCGACTACTTCGCCATCAACACGACACCGCAGGTATTCAGCCACCTGGGATTGGCCACCGTCAATCTGGACATGTTTTCCAGGGAGGTCGGAGAGAAACTGGCGGGGCGCACCGGCGGGGCGGTCTCTCTGGCTGTGGGCATGGCACAGATCTTCCGCGGCCTTCCTGGCATGGACCGCTGGATGGGCTACTGGTATCACTACGCCATCATGTTCGAGGCCCTCTTCATCCTGACTACGGTGGACACGGGAACCCGAGTGGCTCGCTACATTCTGCAGGAACTGATGGGCAAACTGTACCCACCGTTTGGCAACAACGCCTGGCTGCCGGGAAATGTCATCACCAGCTTCTTTGTGGTTCTCGGCTGGGGGTATCTGATCTACACCGGAAATATTTCCACCCTCTGGCCGCTGTTCGGCACCGGCAACCAACTGCTGGCGACCATCGCTTTGGCGGTCACGACCACCTTCCTCATTAACATGGGTAGGCGGAAATACATCTGGATTACCGCGGTTCCTATGTGCTTTGTCGGTGGTACTACGGTTACGGCGGGGGTGCTGTCGATCAAGAACATCTTTTGGCCATTGACCTTGCAGCCCGGTCGGGCATTTACCGGCTACTTGGATTCCGCCCTTATGAGCATCTTTATTGCCGGCGTCGTGCTGGTGGTATGCGATGCAGCGCGTCGCTGGATCAAGACTTTGAATGGTGCGCCCGCTCCCCAGGAGGCCTTTGGCCCTCCCCTTACCGATGCCGGCGAAGTGAAAATGGGCTGCTGCTAGATAACATCGGCGTCTCGGGTCTGCCTGAATCGGCTGCCGCGCCGGCGACCGACCATGCCGATCTCGAGATTGCGTTCGCCGGCCAGACTGCCCGATACAAACAGGTTCCGTTCAAGCTGGGAACACAGGGCGGCGGGACTTCCCATCATGGGGACCATTCGAGCCACACTGGTTGATTTTAAGATTGATCCGCATCTCTTTGGACAATACCCGTCAAACGGTATTGACGCGCGCGTGGGCATGGTATGCCCATGGCGTGACTCGGTTGGCGCAGCAATCGAAGACCTGGACAGGTCTTGCGGTTGCTGAACACCACGCTTGATCTCGCCGAGGCGGAGGCAGGTGCGCCGCACACAGATCGCGGGCCGCTCGACTTCTCCGATGTCGTGCGACAGCTCGTCGACATTTACCAGCCGGCTATGGCCGCGCGACACCACGAAGTGACCGCCAAACTCGAGGAGCACGTGGTCGTGGATGCTGATCTGGCCCTGCTGAATCGGGCCGTGAGCAATCTGCTGGAAAACGAACTGACTCATTTGCCGCCTGGATGTCGAGTCAATATTCGACTCCTTTCGCACCCGGGGCAGCGGAACGGGTGTTTGAGGATAATGGACCGGGATTTCCGCCTGACATCGGCAAGCGGATTTTCAAGCGATTCGTAAGGCGGAGCAATTCTCCCGGACACGGTCTGGGACTTGCCTTTGTGGATGCAGTCGCCCGGGCGCATGGCGGCGCGGCCAGGATCCCAGATCTCGCAGGCGGCGCAGGAATAACCTCGTCGCTGCCCGTCCGCGTGCCCGAAAACATATCAGTGTGACGTCGCACGAGTGGAGGCCAGCCAACCTTGCCAAAGCCCTGATGCCTCAGGGGCGAACGAACGGTACCGATTCTGCCTGCCCCGGCAAAAACGCCGCCCACTGGATGGGGGAAGGACCGAGGGGATCGTCCCCTGCAACTTTCATCTTCCCCGACTGCCGGCCGCAGTCTGGTTTTTGCCGAGTCTTGGTGCGGGCAATCGTTCGGATCATCCAGAAAATGGGAACCTTGCTTGCTTCCTGGTACGGACAGGACCGACGCGATTGACTCTGAATCGATCGGCTCATCCACAAGCCTTGACGGTTCCCCTCCAATCGCCCCGGCCGCCTGCCCGGAAATGCACGGGCCACGTAAGGGAACATGAACAATTTGTCATGGGTTGGCCATGCGGAATTCATTGGGGTGCCTGATAATCTTCCTCATGGGACGTTGGGGGGCACAGCGGTCATTGGGCTCTGAGCCTCGCATGGCAGCTTTATGGGGTGATGTGGCGCATGCTTGCCTGCTGACGCTGGTTTTGCTGACGGTGAGCTTCGCTGCCGCCCTCGCCCGGGCGCAGGACAACTACGAAATCCAGGTGTACGGATCCGATCTCGTCGATCCAGCACACACCATGGTTGAGCTGCATAGCAACTTCACGATCGACGGCTCGAAAACCGTCGTGCAGGGGGTTTACCCCACCCATCATGCCGAACACGAGACCGTTGAAATCACCCACGGTTTCAATGACTGGTTCGAGTGCGGCTTTTACATTTTCACCTCCATCACCGAAGGCCAGAGCTGGCAATGGGTTGGCGACCATATCCGGCCGCGCGTTGCTGTGCCGAAGAAGTGGCATTGGCCGGTGGGTGTTAGCCTATCGAATGAAATCGGCTACCAGAGGCGGCAATATTCCGTGGACACTTGGACGTGGGAAATCCGTCCCATCGTGGACCAAAAAGTTGGCCGCTGGTACTGGTCGCTAAACCCGACACTCGACCGGTCTTTTCACGGCGAGAGTGTGAACCAAGGGGTCGTGTTTTCGCCAAACTTCAAATTCAGTTACGATTTCACGCCGAAGGTGGCTGGAGGTCTGGAATATTACGGTTCAGTCGGCCCACTGACAGGATTCGACGCCATCCGGCAACAGCAGCACCAGATCTTTCCGGCAATTGACTTGAACGTCGCGCCCCAATGGGAAATCAATTTCGGACTCGGCGTCGGTCTTACCGGTGCGACGGACCACCTGATCGCCAAGATGATTCTGGGTTATCGATTTAACTTCTGATCACGCACAGGAGCGCACTGCGAATCGTGCCTATCGTGGTCGATTTTCATCTCATCGCAATGGAAGCAGATTATGTTCTTCTTTGCCTTCCGCCTGGCCTGGCGGTAGCCGAAGTGACCCGCATCAGGCCCAGTTCGGCGGTGCTGCTCAGCCGTAAGCGAAGAGGAAACACGGGCAGCATGATCAATCCCGCGGTTAGGTGCCTAAGCACGACACGTCGCTCCCGGCCAAACCTTTTCGATGACTTGGGAGTGCATGAAATGTCCATACCTGGCTCTGGTTTGTAACTCCCCGCTCGGCCGCGAACACCGAAGAGTTAAAATCCTCCCGGAGTTTTGATCATGCCCATCCGTACGTGTTCAACGTCGCGGCTTCCCGCCGGGAACAGCATGGAACGCAGGAAATTCCTGGCTCTGCTGGGAACCACCGCCTTCGCCGGCTGGGCCCGGAGTGTGGGTTCACAAACTGCGCCCGGCACTCCAAAAGCCGACATCAGCATCCACATCTCGCCCGTCGAGATCGAAGTCGCTTCCCGAAAAATCATCAGGACGACCGGATACAACGGTTCAGCTCCAGGTCCGGTCTTGCGTCTCCGCGAGGGCCAGCGCGTCACGGTGGACGTATTCAACGAAACCAAAGTACCGGAGCTGGTTCATTGGCACGGCTTGTTTGTTCCCTCCGATGTAGATGGTTCTGAGGAAGAGGGGACACCGATGGTGGCCCCAGGGGGGACGCGGCGCTATTCATTCGTCGCGAGTCCCTCCGGGACCCGCTGGTATCACAGTCACATTCATGCCGGCCGGGATATGAAACGAGCTACTTACACCGGTCAATACGGATTCCTCTACATTGAACCGAGACAAGAGCCGGGCCAGTACGATGCGGAGGTCTTTCTGGCGCTGCACGGCTGGGAACCCTATCTGGGGAGCCAAGGCGATGAAGGCAACCTTGAAGTCACGTACCCTGTTTATTCCATCAACAGTCGCGCCCTCGGTTCCGGCGAACCGGTGCGAGTGAAGGAAGGGCAAAAGGTGCTGTTCCGCATGTTAAACGCCAGCGCCACCGAACAGCACCGCATCAGTTTGCCCGGTCACCAGTTCAAAGTCGTCAGTCTGGACGGGAACACCGTGCCCGTGCCGCGCGAGGTGGACGTGATCGAAATGGGTCCGGCCGAGCGCGTGGATGCCGTCGTTACAATGCATCAGCCTGGCGTCTGGATTCTTGGAGAAGCGGATGATCAAGTGCGGAACGCGGGCTTGGGTGTCGTGCTGGAATATGCGAATCGCAGCGGAGCGCCGCGGTGGACCCGGCCGGCAACCACACCGTGGAACTACACGATGTTTGGGCAAGAAGCGAAGAGTCCAGAACCAGCAGGCGGCATTGTGCCGCTCGTGTTCCGCAAGAAATTCGCGGGCAACCGCTGGGTGGATCACTGGACCATCAACGGCAAGTCCTTTCCCAAGACCGATCCTATTCGCGTACGTGCCAATTCTCGGTACCGCCTTCGGTTCGATAACCAAAGCGACGAAGCACACCCGGTCCACTTGCACCGGCACACCTTCGAATTGACCAAATTCGACGGAAAAGCAACCGCCGGCGTCTTGAAAGACGTGGTCGTCGTGCCCGCCCGGCAGCAGGTCGAGGCGGATTTCACGGCCGACAATCCCGGCCCGACACTTTTTCACTGTCACCAGCAATTGCATATGGACTACGGCTTCATGGCGATGTTCGATTACGTGTGAATGAAATGCGGGAGGCAGATTTCTGCTCCTGTCGCCCCAAGAGGCGCTTCGCCGGCCGGAAGCCTCGGACCGGACGGGAGTCGGTATAGGGCCGGGTGCGACCGACAGCGATCGCGAAGGCCGGTTTCTGGTTGGTGAGATGGAAGAGAAAGGACTTTATCCTTGCTATTTTGCCCAAAAGCCGTGCGCAAACCTAAAACCTCAGTCCGACGGCGCTGCTGAGGAATCGGGCGATGGGGGACAGCTTGCGGCAGGCGGCGACAAAAAGCGACATGAACTTGGGGCTGCAGACTTGATTGTCGGTGAAGTCCACGGCGCCGCCGATGTCGCGAAGCTTGAGGTCTTCGGCGAATGGGTGGTGCGCGGGGAAGCCGCGGGGGGGGCGGATGAGCTTGCCTGCATCATCCCAGTTGAGAAGCTTGCTAACGGCATTCCAGTCCGCCGGACGAGATACGATGGCGGTGCGGACTTTGAGCAGGGTCGGCGAATCGGGGTGCCACAGGCCGCACGCGCCGAAACAGCCGCCTCGCTCAAGATGGAGATAAAAACCCGGAGAGCGCACGTCCTTGCCTCGGTGCGAGAAGCGCATGGCCACGTGAGTCTTGTAGGGCCGCTTGTCGAACGAGAAGCGCGTGTCGCGGTAGATACGAAACAGAGAGCCGCGCGACGGGCTGGGATCGGCGATGAGATGAGGTGAAATTTCGTATAGGGGCGCGGCGAAATCGGTGAGAAACCGCAAAGCTGGCTGGCGCACGCAGGTCTCGAATTGGTCCTTGTGGGCGAGGAACCAGTCGCGGTTGTTATTGCGCTTGAGACGGGAGAGAAACCCGAACAGTTCGGCGGTGAAGTAGACGGGCATCGGGATAAGGTAAGAAAGGGCTGCGTAAAAGTAAAGGGCAATAGCTTCAACCCGAAACGACAGACTGAGTGGCGCCTGTCGGAAGGGCCCGATTGGCGGCCGCGCCGCGCGCCGGAATCAGACGTGTGGCTCGGACTCGTGGGAGATGCGATCGAATTGCTGTCGGCAGTGCTTGCCCTTGGCCAATTTGACCCAGACTGGAAGGCATATCCTCGGCCTCGTAGACGGCGGCGCCCATGCCGCACCACTCAGCTTCCCGTCCATGGGGTCATGCGGGAGGATTGGACTGATGATGGGCGCCGGCGGGATGTGGTCTGCAAGATACAAGGATGTGGCGAGCCGTCATCGACTCGAATGCCGCGTCACCAGGACGGAATGCAACCGACACCGCAGTTGTCGAGGAGGTCCCGGAGTCGGGGTGATACCGAACGGCGGCGAGGGCGGCGAACAAGAGCTGTAGCGGCGTCCGCCACAGGCGAATGTCGCATGGCGAGGCCGAACTGTAAGGCCGGTGTAAACCTGCGACACGAACTTCGATCGCTCTATCTTCCGAATAACAATCGTTCCAGGACGGGACCGAGAGCCAAGGCTGGAAGATAGCTCAGAGCCACCATGGTTATCAAGCAGGTTGCGAGTAGGATCCCGAACGAAAGCGAATGGGTCGGAAGCGTGCCCGACGAAGAAGGAGTATTTCGCTGACGAGCAAATAGAGCGGCGAATGCCAACGCGGGAATTGCCAAGGCAAACCTGCCCGCGCTCATGGCTAAGGCTGTGGTGAGGTTGTAAAAGGGGGTGTTCGCATTCAGAGCGGCAAAGCTTTGGCCATTGTTGGCGAAGCAGGAGGTGTAGGCGAACAGGATCTCGGTGAAGCCATGGGGGCCGCCGTTGATCGTCAAAGCGGAGAGCCCCGACCGGGTGCTGACGGCTATCGCCGTGAGTGGAAGGACGACCAGCGGAGCGGCCAGAGCGTAGAGCATGATCATCTTGTTCTCCGCCGGACCTATTTTCTTCCCCAGGTATTCCGGAGTGCGTCCAACCATCAGTCCAGCCAGGAAGACAGCGACCGCCGCCGCCATGGCCATGCTGTAGAAACCTGAGCCCAGTCCTCCGAATACGAGCTCTCCCAGCAGCATGTTGACCAGCAAAACCATGCCGCCGAGCGAGGTGTAGCTGTCATGCATTGAGTTATTTGATCCGGTGGCCGTGTTCGAGGTAACGATAGCCGCAAGAGTCGAACCCCCTGTGCCGAAGCGGACTTCCTTGCCTTCCATATTCCCACCAGACTGGAGAGGGCTATTTCGAAAATCTACATTCCCGACGCGGGGAATGCCCTGTTGTTCAAAGTGCTGTACGAAGACCAGTCCAGCGATGAAGAAAAAAACCATCACAGCATACAAGAGCCATCCCTGTCGAGGTTGGCCAACCATCCTGCCGAACGTGTTGGTAAACGCCGCAGGCAGCAGTACGATCGCCAACATTTCGAGAAAGTTCGCCAGGGGCGTGGGGTTCTCGTAGGGATGGGCGCCATTCGCGTTGAAAAATCCCCCGCCGTTCGTGCCGAGATTCTTGATGACCTCCAGCGCGGCTACCGGACCCTGTGGTATGACCTGATGGCCGCCCTCGACGGTGGTGACGACCGCATAGCGGTGGAAGTTCATGGGAACCCCCTGCCACACGAGCAACAAGGCACCGAGCAATGCTCCCGGTAAGAGGATCCAGAGCAGGGCGCGCGTCAGATCAACCCAAAAGTTGCCGAGCGTCTGGGAGAGCTGTCGGGCGAGACCACGGATGAAGGCAACACCGACGGCCAATCCAGCGGCGCCCGCCAGGAAATTCTGCGCGCAGAGTCCCGCCATCTGGCTGAAATAACTCATCGTGTTCTCGCCCGAGTAGGCCTGCCAGGTGGTGGTCGTCGAGAAACTGATGGCCGTGTTCAGCGCAAGGTCAGCGGTTAACGGCGTGGTGTGGTACTGCGGGAAGAACCAGGGAAGGAATCGCTGCATTCTGAGAATGGCGTACAACAGGAGCGTGCCGGCAATGCCAAAGAGCACAAAACTGGTCGCGTATTCCTTGCCGGTCATCTCCAGATCAGGATCCACCCTAGTAATGCGATAGAGAAGTCTCTCAACGGGAAGACACAAACGGTCAAGTGGGGTCCGTTGCCTGGAGAAGACGCGCTCCAAGTAGCCGCCCAGGGGTTTCACCAGTGTGGTGACGATGAACGCGAACATCACGTACTGAACGGCGCTGTAGAAATCCACTGGCCCTACTCAACCGCATCACGACCGATGCGTTGGCAAACAATTAGTGGGTCCCGGAACGCATGACACCACCTGCGGCCCTGCTGGAAGCATTTTAGTGCCGCGCCGGTGTGTTTGTAAGGCAACTAGTTTTCCCCGAGCGACGGATCGCCGGGGAGCGAAGGAATCAACGATGGCAACGGCGGCCACAAGACGAAAGCGCCGGCCTCCAGCGCGTGTTGGAAGAAGCTCGTCACCGACTCGCTCGCCACTTCCTCAACAATTCCGTTCTCCAATTGGATGAAGCCGCCAACTTCTCCTCTTGATTACCTGATAATTGCAGGTTCGACTCGTTATGGTACCGCGCTGGCACGCTGCGCCTCGCGCCCGCGAGCGGGTGGAATCCCTTCCCAACTGCGGAATGCACGAACAAAGGAGTTCCAGTCTTCTTATCCGAGAAGGTAATACCCGGCGCATCTGCAGCAGAGAGTCAATCGTTGACCTTTGCGGCCCCGGCGAATCAGGCCGCTTTCGGGTCTACCTTAGATTGGATGATTCGGGAGCTCCAAGGATTTCGACATGGCTGCAAAGGAGAGCGCACCAAAAACCACGATCAACCTTTTCCAGGCCTCGGTCGCGCTTTTTGCGTCAAATCGCGCCTCGGCCGGAGTTCTCGTCCAGGCTCGCCATCCCGCTGGTTTCGAGCTTCCTCGAAACGGCACCTCCAGCGGAGAGAGTTCGAGTCCAAGACGGACATACCTTTGCCGCGATTCCAAATCGCTCTGCCTCCCCGGCTAGACGCGGCCTGTTTTCGGTTTGGATGGGGATGAATTGCCGGGAGCCGTAATCGAACCGGAGCCCGCGTGGTGCGCTCATGGCCCTCGACGCCCCGGCAGGACCTCCGCAACTTTTTCGCAGATACTTTCGAGTTCCGGCGCATCCTGTCAAGGCGGACGAGCGTCAGATGAGTGATGGCGTAAGCGGGAAACCGTTGACCAATCGCCGACATCGTTGGAGGAGAATCTTGAAACTCAGCAGCCACACGCATTCTCTAATCACCCCAGTTTGTTTCTTTTCGTTGATCTTTCTGGCCATCTTGCCGGCTTCGATTCTGCGGGCCCAAGACTCGCACTTTCATAATGCGCCTCCGTCGAGCTCTCAGCTGAAGAACCGGTATGCTGGCAAGCCGGCAGCGATTGCGGCTGGTTCCAGGCTTTACGACGTGAACTGTGCTTCCTGTCATGGAATGGGCGGACGCGGAACCGGGAATATCCCGGCACTATCCCAAGGGGCCTCGCAATCCGCGCCGGACGGAGAGGTCTTCTGGTTCATCACAACCGGATCCGTCGCCAACGGGATGCCATCTTGGACCGGCATGTCTGAGCAAGAACGATGGCAGCTCGTCGCGTACCTGAAATCATTGCAGAATTCGACCAACGCGGTGAGGACCGAGTCCCTACCCACGAGCGTGACACCCGTCAAGACGAATGCTCCGCCACCGCCGACACCCTTCGAGGATTTTCGCTATGAGGAGCCGGGAAAAGCCCGCAAAATAACCGCGCAAGACCTTCCCGCGCCATACGCAACCGCTGCGGCGAACAACGGACCGAGGGTGGTGGCGCGTCCGCCGGATGCATGGCCGAAAGCTCCGGCCGGATTCAGCGTACAGCAATACGCCACCGGACTGGATAATCCGAGACTGCTGCGGACGGCCCCCAATGGCGACATTTTCCTGGCAGAAAGCAGCAGCGGAAAAATCAGAGTGTTTCGCGGAATTACCCGAGAGGGCAAACCGGAGCAGGCTGGCACCTTCGCCACCGACCTCAACCAGCCTTATGGCATCGCCTTCTATCCTCCCGGAGACAACCCGCAATGGGTGTACGTCGGCGATACCGATGCAGTCGTCCGGTTCCCGTATCAGAACGGGGACTGGAAGGCCAGCACACCGGCGCAGCACATCGCGGACCTACCTCATGGCGGAGGACACTGGACCCGCGACATCCAGTTCACAAATGACGGTAAGAAAATGTTCGTAGCCGTTGGATCGGCGTCGAATGTCGACGATCCTGACACCACGAAGTCGGAAAACCATCGAGCCGACATCCTGGAGTTCGACCCTGACGGCTCCGGAATGCAAGTTTACGCCTACGGAATCCGAAATGCCGGAGGTGGGCTGGCGATCAATCCCAAGACCGGTGAGCTGTGGTGCTCGGTCAACGAACGGGACGGATTGGGGGATAATCTTGTGCCCGACTACATCACCCATGTTGAGCAAGGTGGTTTCTATGGCTGGCCGTGGTGGTACATAGGGGGCCATCAGGACCCGCGCCATGTGGGCAAACATCCGGAGTTGAGGGACAAGGTCGTCGTGCCCGACGTACTGTTGCAGCCTCACAACGCTTCGCTGGAGATGACGTTTTATGAAGGTATGCTATTTCCCGCTGATTCTCAGGGAGACATTTTTGCTTCCGAGCATGGGTCATGGAACCGGTCGGTGCGCGCCGGATATGAAGTCATTCGCGTTCCATTGCACCAGACAGGTAGAGCCAGTGGCGAGTACCAAGATTTCCTGACTGGATTTGTTGTCGACAATGGCCACGTCTGGGGAAGACCGGTCGGCATTACCGTCGCTCACGACGGGTCGCTTTTGGTCAGCGACGACGGTTCGAACTCCATCTGGCGCATTTCCTATGCGGGACCCCATGGTCAGAATCGCGAACCGGGCAAGGCTGGACCTGACTCAAAGAAAGCATCGAAGTGAAGGAGGCGGGAAAAACGGCGAACCTGCGGAGATGCGATGATGAACAACAGAAACATCGCGGAAAACGCGGCTGGGAATCCAATACCAGAGTGGCCGGGATTTCCGAAAGAGCCGATCGTCTGGCCCGGTCGCGAGATCTGACGTTGCATTCTGATCTGGGACCAACCATGCCTGACATGTCCGGAGGCGAGGTCGTCACCTGATTGCTGCGAACACACCGGATCGTTCTTGCCCCCGACCTTCGAGTACCTGTGTATGTTGCTGTGCAAAAACGGAAAGAATTTAATCCCTCGTTCATTAACCGGCAACGATTCAATGGGTTGCGTTTCCGGTTTTGAACCGGTCGTAGGCCGCCGATTGCACTGAAAACGGGCGTTGACAATCTTCGAGCAAGTCTCTAAGGTTGCTTCCGTCGACGGCTGAAAGGGTTGGCTTAATTAAACTTTTGCCAGTCCGAAGTAGGCTGAGTGATCGGCTCGGAAGGGTAACCCGACGGGCAGCCAGACCTGAAAAAACCGACGGCTCTGCGAGGAGCAGTTGGGGTTTGGGACCGCGAAAGCGGTGATCGCATCAAGGGCTGTGACGGTGCATGTCTCCACGCTGCTGGCTTCCTCGCAGGAGTTGACGGCTAGAGCATAACCAATGTCACAGCCTTTCTCTTTTGCTATCCTTACGGCTTCGGTAGTTCTCCCGCGATAGGTTTCCAGGCGAATCTCGAATTGTCTCTGCCCCCATTTTCAGCGGGCATGGTGGATGACCGGACTCCGCCGAGAGACCAGGCGACGGCAGGACCCCTGATTGCGACTTCGCTTCTCGATATCTCGCCGGAAATGTTCTACCACTGTGAACGACGCACTGTTGTCATTGCCCTGTCCAGTCCCTATGCCATGTCCAAGTAGTGCTGCGGCAGCCGGCACTTGACGGTCAGGGGAGTCCATAACCGGAGATCCAGCAAGAGGGGATCGACTCCGTCAGTCAGCCCCCGAGCCGGAACCACCACGCAGGTACCTGGGTGCGCTGTAATTGTGCTATCTTGTGGTCCGCAATGAAATCGTTGCGCATGATACTTTGCTCGGCTTTGTTGGCCGCTCCCCTTGCCACTTTTGCCCAGTCTAGGCCTGTCGCGAGCAGTGGTCCTCCCGCAACCCAGTCCGCTCCGTCCCCAACTTCGGACCCCGGCGCGTTTTACCATCTGGGTCCTGACTCGCTGCCGCAGGAAGCGGTCCCCAAAGGTGAAATCCGCGGCCCATTCACGCTGCCGAGCAATGCTTATCCGGGCACGCAGCATACCTACTGGATTTATGTTCCGGCGCAGTATGATTCAGCCTTCCCGGCGAGCCTGATGATCTACAACGACGGACAAGCCTTCATGAATCCTGACGGCGATATGCGAGCGCAAAACGTGATGGATAATCTCATCTTCCGGCGTGAGCTGCCGGTGATGATCGGCGTCTTCATTAACCCCGGCCGGCGCCCGGATCAACCCGAGCCCACCCCGAGCGACTGGGGCGACCGCACCACGAATCGGCCCACCGAATACAATTCGCTCGACGACAAGTACGCCCGCGTCATTGTGGACGAACTCATGCCGGTCCTTTACAAGAACTACAACATTTCGAAAGACCCGGAACAACACGGCATCGGCGGGTCAAGCTCGGGCGCCATCGCCGGTTTCACCGTCGCGTGGCAACGTCCGAACCAATTCCGCAAGGTCCTCAGTAACGTCGGCAGCTTTGTGGATCTGCGCGGGGGCAATGCCTACCCCGATCTCATCCGCAACAGCGACCACAAGCCACTTCGTGTCTTTCTCTGCGATGGACGGAACGATAACCGCGGCCAACGCCCCGGGGAAGACTACAACCAGACCCGCGACTGGTTTTATCAGAATGTACAGATGATGCAGGCCCTCTCAGCCAAAGGCTACGACGTGAACTACTCCTGGGGGATGAACCAGCACGGCCAGAAGATGGGCGGAGCAATTTTGCCGGAAATGATGCGCTGGCTCTGGCGCGATCACGAGTTCTCAAGCGATCCGAAAAACTTGGTGGAGAGATCCTTTAACCTGCCCAAGAACAGTGGCGAAAAGCGCTAGATGTAAGTTGTTGCTGTACGCCTGAACCGCTGAGACTTCCTGCCTTCATGTTGCGCAACCAGGTCCGACTGGCTCCTCCGGTCGCCGGTCAAAACACCAGCCCTGCGTTCAAGCACCAGCCTGCCTGGCTAAAGATCTTGGCTCCGGTCGAACTCAGCCACTCTGGCGGGTGAGTGATTGGTGATTGCATCCCGGCACACAGTAGATCGTGGCCATGCCAGCGCATGGCAGTGACGAGTGATGAGGTCCATGAATTGTCCGGCGCCGACCGATGGTCTTTGCGCGAAGCGTAGTGATTCTGAACCGAGCCCCACCATACGGCTCGGTAAAAACCTGCGACCTAGGCCCTAATTTCATCGATCAAGAGCTAAAATAGCGAGCTGATTCCCACGGCTGTAGACAGTCTCGAGGACGCAGGGAACGCCGATGGGAATTCTGCACCTTCATGAAGGGCGGCCCAACGAGGGGAGCTGAAATCAAAAGATGGCAAAATTCCTGCTTACGCTCCTGGTCGTCTATCTCAGCGCAGCATGGGCTGAGAATTCGCCTGTTGTATTGGACCGCGAAGGCAGCACCATTGTTTTGGAGCCCTATGCAGCGAACATCATTCGCGTGACGCTCAGCAGGAACAAGGATCAGGCCGTGGCCTCGCCCGGATATGGCTTCATCGCGACTCCGACGACAAAAGGATGGTCACCACAGCAGAGCGCAGGAGGCTATATTTACCGTTCTGCCCGCCTGGTCGTCACCGTCGCCGCGAACCCTCCGTGGCACCCCAAGGCCACCCAAGTCGATATCAGCAAGTTCTTCAGCGGTTCCACCCCACGGATTGCCATTTCGCTCCGAACGCCGGAAGGCAAAACACTGCTGCAAATGACGAACTGGTGGATGTCGGTGCCCAACCACAAAGATGGCAACGCCGCGATCTCGTATGACAAGCGGTCGTCCGACTCGTCCTTCTATCAGGTGGGAGCCACGTTTGTTTCGCCCGATGACGAGCATTATTACGGCCTTGGCCAGAATCAAGAAGGCTTTCTCGACCATCGCGGGCATCGCATCGAATGCTGGCATAACTACACCGCGACGGCGGCTCCGAGCGTGTGTGTCCCGTTCATGGTGACGAATTATGGTTATGGAATCATCTGGGACAATCCCTCCAAGACTGTGATTGAGCCAGGATTCAACGAGCGAACAAGTTGGACATCGGAGGTCGGCGACCGGGTGTCGTTCTTCGTGATCGCCGGCGGCACGTTAAACGAGATCTACGCGGGATACCGGCTTCTCACTGGTGCCACGCCCATGCTGCCGAAGGCGGCTTACGGCTACATTCAATGCAAGCAACGTTACGCGTCGCAGGACGAAGTGCTGGCCGTTGCCAAGGGGTACCGCGAGCGACATCTTCCGGCCGACATCCTGGTAGTGGACTGGTTCTATTACTCCAAGATGGGAGAGATGGATTTTGTCCCAGACAAATGGCCGGACCCAGCGGCGATGAATCGACAGCTCCACGAAATGGGTTTTGAGACGATGATCAGCGTGTGGCCTCGGTTTGCCAATGGCTCCCGTTACTATGATTTCCTGACGAAGAAAGGCTGGTTTGAGCACCTCGCCGACGGGACACCTACGGACGGTCTTCCCTATGACCGCGCGGGGTCCGACATCGATACGACCAATCCAGAGGCGGCGCGCTGGTTCTGGGAAACAATCCGCGACAACATACTCAGTAAAGGCTTCGATTTTATCTGGGCGGATGAAACCGAGCCCGACTTGCCGCCGAACGGCAGTTACTTCTCGGTGGGGCCGGGCACACGCTACTTCAACATCTATCCTTTGGTTCACACCGCTGCTATCTATGATGGTTTCCGCCGCGATATGCGTTATCGCGCACTGATTCTTTCTCGCGATGCTTACCTGGGAGCACAGCGCAACGGAAGCATGTTCTGGTCGTCGGACATTTACCCGACGTGGGACACGCTCAAGCGCCAGGTCCCGACGGGGCTGGATTTTACGGCCTCTGGCATTGCCTATTGGACCCAGGATATCGGCGGCTGGCAATATTTGCCTGACGAGCATCATCCCGCCCATCCGGCACTCCTCGACCCTTCCGACGCGAGAGACAATGTCGGCGGATACGACGACTATCCCGAGCTTTATACACGCTGGTTCGAATATGCGGCGTTTCTTCCGATCTTCCGGGCACATGGAAGCCGCACTTATAACGAAGTCTGGTCGTACGGAAAACAGGCAGAGCCAATTCTAGAGAAGTATCTGCGGCTTCGCTACCGACTCATCCCTTACATCTATTCACTCGGCTACCAAACGTACCAGACAGGTGCACCCTTCATGCGCGCCCTGTTCATGGATTTTCCCAATGACCCGAAAGTGGCCGACTTGCGAGACGAATACATGTTTGGCCCAGCGTTTCTGGTGGCTCCGGTAACCGAACAGGGCCTGACCAGCCGTACCGTTTACCTTCCCGCCGGCACAGACTGGTACAACTATTGGACGAACGAACGCCTGCACGGTGGCGAAGCGATTCAGGTCGATGCTCCCATTGACACACTACCTCTGTTTGTTCGCGCCGGTTCGGTCCTACCTTTGGGAGACGCAATTGAGAGCACCAGTCAGCGACAAAGAATCACCGAGTTACGGGTCTATCCCGGAGCGGACGCCGAGTTCAGCCTCTATCAGGATGATGGTAGGACGTATCTCTACGAAAAGGGAGACACAAGTATCACTCGCCTGCACTGGAACGACGCGGCGCACCAACTGACCCACCAAGGTGCCGAGGCATGGACGGAACCGGACTCCGAAATCGTTGACGTGATTGGGCGCAGATAGGCGGGCCGCGCAGAGGTGGGCCGCAAACCACCTCAGTCATCAGCTAGGTTGTCCCTTGCATCGTCCAGGCTCATCCAACAGCTTGCGTCCCGCTCTTCCCGCTCGTGCAGGCCCGCCAAAAGATGTCCGCTTCCAAACCGGCCATCCGGGGCAACGTTAGGAAACGGACACGACTGCAAAGGGCTTCATGCACGCGCCTTATCGATCATCGCCTCCCAGATGCCTTGGGATTTGAGGACCAGTTCAACGGCTTCGCGGATCGCACCGTGGCCTGCCTGGGCTCTCGTCGTGTAATGTGCGGCGTTCTTGACCTCTGGGACAGCGTTACCCACCGCAACAGCGAGGCCCGCGCGGTGCATCAGAGGAATATCCGGAAGGTCATCGCCGACATAGGCGACGGCAGAGTCGGAGACGCCCGCTTTTTTGAGGATTTCTTCATATGCCGGCATCTTGACCGGCTGTTTCATGTAGATAAATTCCATCTTCATTTCGTTGGCGCGACGGAGAAGGGCAGCACTTTCGCGACCTGTGATACAGCCCGTTCGCAGGCCTGCCGTTCGGGCCAGAGTTAGGCCTTGGCCGTCGTGTGCGTCGAAGGTCTTGATTTCGAGAGCGGTACCGTCGGGTTGCGAGAGCAGAGTGACGCTACCGTCTGTCATCGTACCGTCCACGTCCATAAGAAGGAGTTTGATTTGGGCAGCGCGCTTCTTAAGGGCAGGAGAGATTTTCACAAGGCCAGGCAACGAAACCTCCAAGAAACCAATCAAGAAAAGGTGCAAATTAAAGCTCAACGAATGGTCGGCGCGTTCCAGAGGAACGCGGTAACCGAGATTCGGAATCCAGTCGGTTCACACAATCCCACCAGGGTCACTTTTCCCCGGGCGAATGAACTGGCCAGACAATTGGCCTCTGTGGGATCTACCACTCACGATAATATCGCGCCTCCTTGCCTGGGTCTTCTCGTACCTCGCTTTTCTTGGGCCGACACGGGATAACGAGCTTTCTCGATGACCGTACGTATCGCTTGCGACGGATCCCGTCGCGCGAAAATCATCACGACCGGGCAATGCCCGGTCACGATCCTGTTCCATTGCTGTGTCGCCCCCTCCTGTCCATTGGACTCCGACTTTTCCCGCTGCCGCTCGGTAGACGATGTCGTGAGTGTCGCGATCGAGATCGCCGCGTCCATTCCGGTCGAGCGAAGCGAGCCGATGCCACGCGGCAGCCTTTGCGTGCGAGCGTGCGCGATAGGTCGTAACCAAGACAAGGACAGGTTCGTTCGCCACGTCTACTGCACCTCCGGGGAGCCCTTCCGCAACCGCGCCACGAACAGGTTCAACCCGGATTGCACCGGTTCGTCGCAGTATCGATTTGCAGAAGACTTTGCTGGCCCGACGGCTTAACGGCGCTACCTCCTTCGATCGACACGCGAGTGCAGTGTGCTGATCTTCCGATCCAGTGCCGACCGCATGCATAGAGCACAGTGTTCAAGTAGTACTTGATCTTTCCCGTGCAACCCGGAATCTGGGTCAACTCCAGGGCGCCGCAGATTAATTGCTGCAACCATGAAACGAAGCATTACCCGGAAACATCTATGGAGGAGTTCCTGAGAGTTGATGGCAGGGGGCAGTGATTTCTGCCTGACCGGCAGCGCGAAGTTGGTGAGACTTCTCGGGCGGACAGTCCATTCCGAACTACATCGTGCGCGGAGGCAGTCGCACGTGGCCGGCGATGGTAAGCTTAGTCCGAACTTCACAAGCGAGGCGCGCGTGGCATTTCGAACCGCGAAATTCCGCGCACCCCCGCAGGAACGACACCCATGGATCCCGGTCCTATGAGCGCGCCTGGCGCGGCAGCGAGATTACCTGCCTTGCCGCAGTCGGTAGCTGCGCCGCTTACCCGCGCCGCGATGTTCTTGGTCGCAACGCTCAACCCCGGTTCTCAAAATCGTGCCACCCTGCGCACGTTCTGCGGAGATCTCGCAGCGCTGGTGCGCGCGGTGGAATTTCGCGACCTCGAAGGAGGACTTTCCTGCGTAGTGGGTTTTGGCTCCGACGTGTGGGATCGTCTGTTCGGGCCGCCGCGGCCGGCACAACTGCATCCGTTTCCCGAGATTCGCGCCGGAGCGCGTCATGCTGTTTCCACACCCGGCGACTTGCTGTTCCACATTCGCGCCAAGCGCCTGGATCTATGCTTCGAGCTTGCCACGCAGCTTATGGCCCGTATCGGAGATGCCGTCTCGCCGGTCGACGAAGTGCAGGGCTTCCGGTACTTCGACGACCGCGACCTCCTGGGTTTCGTCGACGGGACGGAGAATCCCAGGGGCGCGGCCGCGACCGACGCCGTGCTCGTCGGCGACGAGGATGCCAACTTCGCCAGTGGCAGCTACGTCATTGTCCAGAAATATCTGCACGACCTTAGCGCATGGAATGCGCTTTCCACTGAAGCGCAGGAACGCATCATCGGCCGCACCAAGCTTTCTGACATCGAATTGGACGACTCCGCCAAGCCAACCTCAGCCCACAGCGCGCTCACTACCATCGTCGAGGACGGAAAAGAGGTCAAGATCCTGCGGAACAACATGCCCTTTGGCCGACCGGCGCACGGGGAGTTTGGCACCTACTTCATCGGCTACAGCCGTTCCCCTCGCACGATCGAGCGGATGCTCGACAACATGTTCGTCGGCCGGCCACCCGGCAACTACGATCGACTGCTCGATTTCAGCCGCGCGGTCACCGGAAACCTGTTCTTCGTGCCGTCCGCAACATTTCTGGAAACCGTCAGCGAAGACCAGCCTGTAACGACCGGGCTTTCTGCCGCGCCCCAGGCGAGCGCACCTTCTCCATCCATCCCAGCCGTGCGCAGCGGTTCACTCGGCATCGGTTCTCTCAAAGGAGACAAACGCCATGAATAACCTGCATCGCGAGCTCGCCCCCATTTCCGATTCGGCATGGGCTCAGATGGAAGAGGAAACCTCCCGCACGCTCAAGCGCTACCTCGCCGGACGGCGCGTCGTCGACGTGCATGGGCCGACTGGCACCGGCCTCTCCGCGGTCGGCACCGGGCATCTGACGACGATCACCGCCCCGGCAAAAGGCATCGTCGCGAGGCAGCGCGAGGTGAAGGCGCTGGTCGAGCTGCGTGTTCCGTTCGAACTGGATCGCGAATCGATCGACAACGTCGATCGTGGCGCGAACGATTCGGACTGGCAACCGGGGAAGAACGCCGCGCGACAGATCGCCTTTGCCGAGGACACCGCCATATTCGAGGGCTATGCCGCCGCCAACATCGGGGGCATCCGCCAAGGAACCAGCAACCCGATCATGACTCTCCCCGCCGACGTGCGCCAGTACCCTGAAGCCATCGCCCAAGGCTTGAGCCGATTGCGTCTCGTTGGTGTGAACGGCCCCTACTCTGTGCTGCTCGGGGCCGACGCCTACACCGCACTCGCCGAGACTAGCGACCACGGATACCCAGTGTTAGAGCACGTCAAGCGGCTGGTCAACGATCAAATCATCTGGGCGCCCGCCATTGCTGGTGCTTTCGTACTGACGACTCGTGGTGGCGACTTTGCCCTTCACATCGGACAGGATGTCTCCATCGGTTATCTTAGCCACACCGATGCCGCTGTCCGCTTGTATCTGCAGGAGACGTTCACTTTCCTCCTGCTAACCGGCGAAGCCGCCGTGGCTCTGGTGCCTCCCGCGAGGACGAAGAAGACCTGATACAGGACGCGGACGCTGCTCCCATTGAACTCGCTCGCTCGTTGACGGCTTTGTCAGATCGATTGAGGTTGTTTGTCCGCGGTCCCCGCCCGAGATGCGACGGGGCCTGATACTGATCCTCCTCGCCGCAAAGCCCGGCGGCTGGTGCCGGAGGCGCGAGGACGCTCGCCACATTTGGTACGGTGGCAATGGCGGAGACGAGCAATCCGGGGTGGTGGAAGAAGTCGCGGGGCATTGATCGACTTAACCAGCAGAGGCCGATGAAGCACGGCCACAGTGGCCAAGAGGATCGATGGCGACCCAGCCGCAACTTGTGGATAAAACCTTCAGCCTCCGCAGGTGCACTTGAATAACGTATTTGGCGGCGATTTTCGTACACCATCGTACAATTCCGATTACCCGCACCGCGGAAGGTAGGGCTCGCGCATTGAACGCTCACAACGTGATCGTGGTTTCTTCCGCGGTGGCTACCAATCTCGTGGCGCAGATCGGGTTAGAGAAGGCCTTTCTTGTGGGCGACCCGATGGCCACGCCTTCGAAAGGCGAAAGGGTTCTATGACGGAAGAACAAATTCGACTATCCGAATTCGGAGCGCGCAAGAAGCACTGGAAACGCTGGGGACCTTATCTCAGCGAGCGGGCGTGGGGAACGGTGCGGGAAGACTACAGCCGGTATGGCCAGGCTTGGGAGTACTTTCCGCACGACCACGCGCGTTCACGTGCCTACCGCTGGAACGAAGACGGGCTAGCAGGCATTAGCGACCGGCGGCAGATGATGTGCTTTGCCATCGCCCTGTGGAATGAGCGCGATCCCATCCTGAAAGAGCGGCTTTTTGGACTGACCGGAAACCAGGGGAATCATGGCGAGGACGTGAAGGAATCCTACTTCTACCTCGACTCGACACCTACGCACTCCTACATGAAATATCTGTACAAGTATCCGCAGGCGGAATTCCCATACACGCGTCTTGTGGAAGAAAACCGGCGGCGTGACAGGAAACAGCCGGAGTTCGAACTGCTCGATACCGGCGTATTCGACGACGACCGCTACTTTGATGTGTTTGTGGAATACGGCAAGTCTGACCCCGAAGACATTTTGATCAAAATCACGGTGGCGAACCGTGGCCCGGAAGCCGCCAATCTGCGTCTCCTGCCGACCGTGTGGTTCCGCAACACATGGTCCTGGGAAAGTTCGCGCCGTCGTCCGCAGTTGCATCAGGCACGATCTGCGCCCTACCCCGTAATCGAACTCAATCATGACCAGCCCGGCAACCGCTGGCTGCATTGCGAAGGCTCGCCAGAGCTGCTTTTCACCGAGAATGACACCAATGCGCATCGCCTTTGGGGAATCGACAACCGCACTCCTTACGTCAAAGACAGCATCAATGACTACATCGTGCACGGCGCTCATGAAGCGGTAAATCCGAGTTCTGCCGGCACCAAGGCAGCGGCTCACTACCGGCTCACGCTCGGCGCGGGCGAGACTTCGGTCGTACGCTTGCGCCTCTCGGATTCCGAGTTCCCGGGACCCCACGCCTTTGCCGGCTTCGATGGGGTGCTTGCGAAGCGCGTGGGCGAAGCGGATGAATTCTACGCCACGGTCATGCCCGAAGATCTGTCTCCGGATGCACAGAACGTCATGCGTCAAGGTTTTGCCGGGATGTTGTGGTCAAAGCAGTTTTATCACTACGTCGTCAGAGAATGGCTGCGAGGCGACCCCGACAATCCTTCCCCTCCCGCCGAGCGTCTCCACGGTCGCAACCACGAGTGGACTCACCTGTACAACTCGGACGTGATCTCCATGCCCGACAAGTGGGAATACCCGTGGTACGCGGCCTGGGATTTGGCCTTCCACTGCATACCCCTGGCGCTGGTGGATCCCGACTTCGCAAAAGAACAGCTCATATTGATGCTACGGGAATGGTACATGCATCCGAACGGTCAGATTCCGGCCTACGAGTGGGCGCTCGACGCCGTGAACCCACCAGTTCACGCGTGGGCTGCGTGGCGGGTTTACAAGATTGACAAGAAACGCAAAGGCAGTGGTGACCGAGCATTCCTGCAGCGTGTCTTCCACAAGCTCCTGCTGAATTTTACCTGGTGGGTAAATCGCAAGGACGCCGAGGGCATGAATATTTTCCAAGGCGGATTTCTCGGTCTCGACAACATCGGCGTGTTCGACCGCAGCGCGCCGCTGCCCACGGGCGGATACATCGAACAGTCCGACGGAACCAGCTGGATGGCGATGTACACGTTGAACCTGTTAGCAATCGCCCTGGAACTCGCGGCCGAGGAGCGTTGCTACGAAGACGTAGCCAGCAAGTTCTGGGAGCATTTTATCTACATTGCCGACGCGATGAGCCGTCGTGGTCATGACGGCACGGGGCTGTGGAATGAGGAAGACGGCTTTTTCTACGATGTGCTCAAACTGCCCGACGGCACCCATTTCCCTATGAAGGTCCGCTCCATCGTGGGATTGATCCCGCTGTTCGCCGTGGAAACACTGGAACCGGATGTACTCGACAAGCTCCCTGATTTCAAGAGACGGCTGGAGTGGTTTATCGACAACCGGCCCGATCTCCGGCAAAACGTAGCTTGCATGCGTAGCGAGGGTGTGGGCGAACGGAGACTGTTGTCCATCGCGAACCAAGACATGCTCCGCAGCATTCTGAGGTTCATGTTGGATGAGCGCGAATTTCTTTCGCCATACGGCATTCGTGCACTGTCGCAGTTTCATCGGGATAATCCCTACAGACTGAACGTTTACGGCGTAGAACACCGCGTGGACTACGAGCCGGGCGAATCCTCGACTGGACTATTCGGCGGCAACTCGAACTGGCGCGGACCCGTCTGGCTCCCCGTGAATTATCTCCTGGTGGAGTCCTTGCAGAAGTTCCATCACTACCTTGGCGACGAATTCAAGGTTGAGTTTCCCACGGGATCGGGAACCCTGATGAACCTGTGGGATGTCGCAGGAGAACTATCGCGGCGCATGACGAGCATATTCTTACGCGATGAAGACGGTCGCCGACCCGTGTTCGGTGGCAGCGAGAAATTCCGTATCGACCCGCACTGGCGAAACCTCATCCTATTTTACGAGTACTTCCACGGTGATTCGGGGGCTGGAGTGGGAGCGAGCCATCAGACCGGATGGACCGGGGTGGTCACCAAATTGATGCAACAAAGCGGGGAGTCGCACGAACACGATAAAACGGAATCAGCGGTAACTCGGCAAGCGGCAGATTGATAACGGAAGTCCGCCAAAGAAACCCATTAAGGTATTTCCAGCCATGCCAAACGCGAGTACTCGTAAGTTGGTGTACGTGACATGGACATGACCCAGGCCTAGGCGGTATTTCCGGACCGGCTTAGCAAGCTCCCCACGCATCCGGTCAATGGGCTGGAAAACGATGAGGAGCTTCTCCAGAAAACGACTACTGCCCGTCGAGCGACTAAAATTTTCTGTCATCTAGCAGACTTCTGAGCAGGCAGTGGAGGACCCAATTCGAGTGCTGTTTGACTGTTTTCCGCGGCTTTACGATAGCTATGATTCAGTTCGGACCCGAAGCATGCGGTAGGTTGGACCACGCGTTACGTCGGGAATGGCTCGAAACCAACGGTATCGGCGGTTTCGCTTCCTCCACGATCATCGGTTTGAACACACGGCGCTATCACGGCTTGCTGGTGGCGGCCACTAAGCCGCCGCTTGGCCGGTTTGTTCTCCTTTCCAAACTCGAGGAAACGCTGTTCGTCGATGGCCAGGCGTTTGACTTGTCCACGAACCGCTATCCCGGCGTCATTCACCCCCAGGGGTTTCGATCTCTGAAGCAGTTTCGCCTCGATCCATTCCCCGTTTTTACCTACGAAGTCGGAGGAATCGAAATCGAGAAGACGGTCTTCATGATCCATGGTGAGAACAGCACGGTCGTGCAATATGCGCTGAGAAGGGACAATCATCGAGAGGGCAGGAGACACTTGCGGCTTGAACTCCGACCACTACTCGGGTTCCGCGACTATCACGCGACCATTCACGAGAATGGAACGATTAATCCTCTGTTCGAGGAGCATTCGGGCTCGGTGAGTGTAGCTCCCTACCGTGGTCTACCATCGCTCCATCTGGCACACAATGCAGTTGAGGTACAAAAAACCGCCGAATGGTACCGCAATTTCGAATACGACATCGAACGCGAGCGCGGGCTCGATTTTTCTGAGGACCTCTTCAATCCATTCGTTTTGCGCTTCGATTTGTCCCCGCCCGGCCCTGCGCTGGTCATCGCCTCCACTGAACGGCACAACGTCGCCCGGGTTTCCGAGTGCAGACAGGCGGAGATCAACCGTCGCCGCGAAGTCGAAGCGGCTTCTCCCGTTGATGATAGTTTTGTTCGAAGGCTCGTCGTTGCCGCTGACCAATACATCGTTTCCCGTGCAGACCAGAAGACCATCATTGCCGGGTACCATTGGTTTGGCGATTGGGGACGTGACACCATGATTTCTCTGCCCGGTCTGGCGCTCGTGACAGGCAAACATGAAGTCGCCAGAAGCATCCTGCGCGAATTCGCGAGCCATGTTGATCGCGGCATGTTGCCGAACCGTTTTCCTGACGCCGGTGAAATACCCGAGTACAACACGGTCGACGCCACGCTCTGGTTTCTTGAAGCAACCCGCGCTTACCTCTCCCACACCGGCGATTGGGAGTTCGTACGTGATGAGCTCTACGCCGTATTTGTCGATGTCATCTCCTGGCACGTTCGCGGTACACGCTACGGAATCAAGGTGGATGCGGGCGGGTTGCTTTTCTCGGGAGAGCCAGGTGTTCAACTCACGTGGATGGACGCCAAAGTCGACGACTGCGTGGTCACGCCTCGCCGTGGCACGCCGGTCGAAATTCAGGCGCTTTGGTATAACGCGCTTTGCATTATGGAAGAACTAGCCCAACGCTTCGGCGACGAAGTCAATCAGAAACGCTATCGCGGCATGGCGGCCGCTGCAAGTTGGAGTTTCAATCGCCTTTTCTGGAACGATGCAAGCAACTGCTTATACGACGTCGTCAACGGTGAGATGGTCGATCCGTCGATCCGTCCCAACCAGATCTTTGCTGTCAGCCTCCGACACACCTTGTTATCCGGCGAGCGGGCGCGGGCTGTCGTGGAGACAGTTCAGCAGCATCTTCTGACTCCATACGGGTTGCGTAGTCTCGCGCCAAGCGATCCGCACTATCGCGGTCGATATGTCGGCGGTCCGACGGAACGTGACGGGGCATATCACCAGGGCACCGTTTGGCCATGGCTGATGGGGCCGTTCATTACCGCATATCTAAAGGTATATGCAGGCAGCGACGAGGCTCGCCGCCACGTGACCGAATGGCTGACGCCGCTGCGAGATCATCTTGCCGATGGTGGGCTCGCTCAAATTTCTGAGATTTTCGACGGGGACGCGCCGCAACAGCCTCGCGGATGCATAGCCCAAGCTTGGAGCGTCGGAGAAATATTGCGAATTCTCGTAGAAGACGTTTATGGCCTGGGGGGACTACCGCAGCCCCTAGACGGGCCTGTCCAGGACAATGACGGCAGTCCTCCGCGATCCGTTGCCATATCGTGATGAATGCGAACACAACCCTGCAACGTCGGACTGACTCACATCATCGGACGCTATTCCGGACTTCCTGCAAAGTCTCGGGAACGTGCTTGATCCAACAGCTCAATAGCTCGGGCTGGCGGTGAAACATTCGCATACCGAGATCGACCCGTGCCAGTTCCAGGAAGGACCTTCCCTTGACCTACTGAATCATCACGCCGGTGGGCGCTAATTGCGCTGTCTTTCTCTGATTGCCCCCAGCAGGCAGGAGTGTACCGTAAACGGCCTGATATACTATCCCCGGTCCTGCGAACACACTGGCAGAAGTCGCCAACAATTTCGTTTTCAAGTCATTTGTTTTGCTTGTAAACCGTTCACGGGCGCGTAGCTCAATTGGCAGAGCAACTGACTCTTAATCAGTAGGTTGAAGGTTCGATTCCTTCCGCGCTCACCACTCTTTTCAATGACTTACCTCAACCAAGCCCGCACGGAAGCACTTTTGACGCGGTATTGAAAAGGCGCACTTTAGCGCGCATAGTTCCGAAGCGCACGGCACACTTACGGCACACCTACCAGCCGCGCAGCTCGTGTTTTCGGTCCAGCACCGATATCGGTTTCTCGGAGACGAACGGATCAACCCGATCAGCTTGTTGGTTTGCCCACGCGATCCATTCTTTGTAGTGCGGCTGTTTGTCCGCATTCCATTTGGCAGTCTTCTCTGCGTATACCGCGATGAATCGGCGCAACCGTTCGGCTTTTTCCCAGCTTTCGATCCACTGATTGAACTGCTCCACCTTTTTCTCTTCCGCCTCAATCTGCTCACGCAGTTTGATCATCTCCTGTGCCCGCTTCTGTCGCTCCAACTCGCGCTCTTTGACCTCCTGCTCGTGGCGACGGAGCGCAACCACAGTGCGCATCACTCCCGCGGTGAAATCGGGAATGAGATCTTCAAGCCGCTGGACCTTGGCGTCGGCCCATCTCTTCCGCAGCGATGGCGAGCGCCAAGTCTCCGAGTGAATTACGAGCGCCAATGATGCCCGAGGCTCGTAGCTTACGAAGCGGTCATAGTCCCAACGATTCTTAGGCTCCGGCACTCGTGGTTTCCGAGTCACGATTTGCCGAACTACCTCCTCAATTCCGAAGAAGACACGCTGGCCGTTCATGCTCGCAACCGTGCCGCCCTTCTCCGTGACCTCAACTGTGAAGCCTTGCCTCTCTAATACGGCTAGGAGCTGAGACATTATCCCCAATGCCCGCTCCAGCCTTTCCGCCGTTACCCTGACGTCGAGGCCGCCAGGTTTATTGGGCAGCAGAATGCCTCTTTCGCTCTTGCGTCTTCGACTCCGAAGCCGACTCGCGGTGCGTCGAACCAAGAAGTGCCAGCCAGCTGATGAGTCAACTGGTGGAGGCTTGAGCGCACCAAACGACAATAGCTGGTCGATAGCGGCGAACTCAGGATCGGTCTGAGCGGGCGCAGTCGCTTCCTTCTGCCGGACGCGTGATGACCTAAACACGACCGGAACCTTGTCCAGTTTTGGCAACGGCATCTTGCGAATGCCGGCATGGCCATGGGCCAGCTTCGCCCAGTGGCCACGACCTGGAACAGGTACCAAGAGCTTGCTACACGCCTTCCCCAAAGCGACTGCGGAAACGCCATATTCCTGAGCGACCTTGATCAGCGGTCTCTCCCAGGCTTTCCGGTTCAACTCATCGCGATCATATTGCAGTGGCACGTCGACCTCCTGAAATGCCTAACGGTAAAGTTCTCACGCCAGGGAAATCTCGCCTGACGCCTTACGGCCCATAAGTCGGCTGTTCTTTCAGAGCAGCCTTAGACCGACTCGTGGAGCCAACCGGCCGGCCTTTGATTGGCTGGAGCAGTTTCGGCCGCCGCCGATTCCTTGCCATGCCCCAGGAACCGCCCTTTGTGGATCGTGGTGACGGTTGTTTCCCGTAAACGAGTCTGTCCAGAACGACATTCAGGAGAATCAAAATGACTGCCTGGTCAAACGTGACAACATGCCTGAACAGAAGGGCGGCGGCGAGGATCATCCCGGCACGTCCCCAACCCCACATCTTTATGGCGGAAGCGATCTTTGCAAATTCGGTCATTTCAGAGTCCGGATCGAAGCAAGCGTTGATTTCGATCCGATTCTGGCAGACCGGCGTTCGCGAGCGTAAGCCGGAATAATTCGAACGGAACTATTTCTTCTGGGGGGCGAACAGTTGGGCCCATTCGGCGGCAGCCCGCGTGTAATCCTCCTCGGTCGGGAGGGCGATTCCTTCGCGTTTAAGGACATCTTTGAGACGTCGGACAAAACGCTCCAGGTCCTTTCGGTCCTGAAAATGGTGCTTTACCGCCAACTCCCGCCAAGTCGTTCGAGGGTGGGCGAGCTTTTCTTCGAGTGCGGCCCGAGTCCGGATCCTGAATTCTTCGGGCCGGCCCCGACGTTTCGGGACGAAGCGCTTCCGCAGGCTGTGTCGTTCTCCAATCTGCTGTCCGGAACTATCGAGGATCGGTTCACTTTCCTTGAGGTCCCGAGCATCCGGTTTCGGCAACCTATACTGCTCGAGTTCGGTGATGCGGCGATCGAGTTTCTTTCTGGCCGGAGAGCCGGTTGGGAGCCCGTCGGCTTCTTCCGACAGGGTCGCACAATGCTTCATAATCTGAGCCAGCAGTGGATGGGTTGCGATGTACGGCAGATCGAACATAATGATAATAAGGTGGAATGCCCACTCAAGGGCGTCATCCTCATCCGTTGAGACGCTGTTCCAATTGCACGATCGATTCCAGAATTCCGTCAAATGCAGGAATCTCCCCGAAAATCATCTGGGACATCGCCCGGTAATCCTGTTCGAGATTTGCGCGCATACCGTTATGCGGTACCAGGGCAAAGGTCCCGGGAGTCGCCGTGGCGAGATCGAAATCGGGGCGGTTGAAGAACATCCGGGCGTGTCGCACGCAGTCGGCGCCCATGGCTGCATCAGTAGCGTACCGCTCGCCGTCCTCAGACCGGAGGAGCGAATGCAGGTCGTAGTAGTGGCGTGACACCCGCTGGCCTCCGCCGCGCACCTCGACGCGCCGATCCCACCACCGCCGCAAGCCGTGCAGGATCGTTACCTTGTCCCAGAAGGTCCGATCGGGATCGACAGTCGTAATATTAGGCACCTCAAGAACGGTTTCGGCCAGGTCCGGAGCAACGTAGGGAGTGACGGCACGTGTGGCATGAGGGTCGAGAGCAGATTTTGCGCCAGCCTCGATCTTGACTGCCCGGCGTACGTAGGCGGCTCCGTCGGCGGTTACAGTCGGATACCACAGCGACAAACTTTGCTGATCCGGATCCTCAGGGTCGGGTTCGATGCGCCCAGCCTCAGGCGCCAGATTGGCACTTTCCAACAACTCGCGGAGCAATCGTGAGAGCTGCTCCCGCAGCGGGCCGTTGATGTAGTTTTGACAGGCCTCGCGGATAGCATCGAGGCGTGCGGCGCGCTTTTTGCCACTCAATCCTTCCAACTCCTCGACGGTCGCCGCCTGACCGATGTCTTCGCGAAAGACAGTGATGTCAATGTCCTCGGAAAAACGCGAGATTAATCCGTAACTCTTGGAAAGCGATGTTCCGCCTTTAAAGAGAAGCCTCGGCCCCCCGGCTGCGAGGCCGTTGAAAAGAGCATCCAGCGTCCAGCAAACCCAAAAGTCCTTTTCGATGTTCTGCTGTACCGTGCCAAGTCGGTTGCCGGCACCGATGAATAAATCGCGGCGATCATTCGCGGAAGCCGCCAGCACGGTCGTGAATCCGGGGATCATCGCAATCCTCTAGGGTGAGCGTTCTGATCATCGTGGGATTGATTCTGCTGTTCATCATGATGATCGTTGTGTTGGTCGTCATGGTCATCCTGCTGATGATCTGGCTGCCGAGCATTCTCGCCCGCGCTATTCTTTCCGGGCTTGGCTGCTTTGGGTTTGCCTTGAGGTTGCCCCGCGCCATCCGTCCGGCGAAGGAGATCACGCACGATGGTCTGCATCCACTCCGGAAGCGCGGAAAGGCCTTGGCGCAGGTCATCGCGGATGGCGGAACCATGAGTTGGATCTTGCAGCACAGAGACGAGGCGCGCGCGGATTCGATCCATGTCGCGGGGCAGCAGGTCGCGCAACCAATAGAGCGCCTGAACAACGCGCATGGCGGGACGCCCCGCCCAATGGAGGCGGCTGGGTGCCGCATGCTGAAACTTAATGGTCAGATTGCCGAGCTTGATGGGTTTCAGCCGCGCATCCGTAAGTACGACCGCGCGAGCCGGCACCGCGTCGGTGAGTCCCAGATCGTTGGCCGCGGTAATGCCGTCGACGACCATCCGCACTTGGTCGCGCCGTGCGAGGGCATCGACGACGTGGTGATAATCGGGATAGGTGGGTTTGCCGGTGAGCCGATTTATCCCAGGCCTGTCGTACAGTCCGCGGGCGATTCGGCGGAGAGCCTTCGAGGCCGCGAGACGGTGCAAGGCTTGATCAACCGCTTCCCGGGATCCCAGATCCAGAAAGTCGATGGGGGTCCAAACTCCAGTGGAGGATTGGGCGGACATTCGGTCAAATATTGCGGTTCGGAGATCGAGTCCTAGGCCACGCATTGGAACCTCATTTGTCAGAACAGTGTATCATGCATCTGACAAATGTGCCAGTTTATCTACATTTGTCAGATATATGACACATTTTTCTGACAATATTGGCCCGCGAGCGCCTAGGCTTTCTCGAAGAAACAGCGGCGGACCGTTGACCCAAGTGTACAATTTGCCTTCCCCCCTTAGCCTTCGAGGCAGTGTCATGTGGACCTCGACTCGGTAACGATTTAGTGGTCATTAAAGCTAACCCGCCAGATGTGGCACCGTTTGTGGAAACGGCCCGCCGTCATGCTGATCGTGAGCGAGATGCCCTAGGATTTCTTCCAGGAGGGGTGTATGACGACGCCGCCGCACGAGGAAACCTACTCATCGCGCTTATTCCGAGAGCTACCTCCCAGGAATACGCAGGCCACTTATTGTTTGGCGGCACATTCCCTCACGCGCGCATATTCCAGGTTTTTGTCTGCCAGCAGTTTAGGAACCGCGGAGTCGCGCGTGAGCTGATCGAATACTTGGTGAAGCTGCTAGAGGGATACGGTTATTTGAGCGCCGCTGCGACTGTAGCGGACGACCTGGTCGCGAATGGATTCTGGGAGAAGCTGGGGTTCCTAGTCGCACGGCAAAAACCGGGTGGCGTCAGTAGGAAGCGGCTACTTAATGTTCGGATACCCGATCCATCCTGAGTTGTTCGACCGGTTCTACAACGATTGGTCGAGCCTGGACAAATTCCAGCGGACGCGCGGCGTGGTGACGAGCCATTTCGACCTGTCAGGATGATTCAGCCAACTCGCCAACGTCATAACGCCTGCGGTGCGATGATCCACAACATTGCGAAACGGGCCGTCGGCCTTGCGGAGGTCCGTGAAGGCATAAAGAGTTCCACCACTCCGAATGATGAACGGGCACAGATAGGGTGTTTCAGAAAGGAGTAGCGTGAGCAGATCAAAGACCATCTCCGGGAACAAGGAATCGACGGAGCAGCAGCGGCACAGATCGCGGCCCACCGTACGCGCGACCGCAAGGAACTGCTGTCGCCTGGAGAAGTCTTACAGCGGCACCGCGAGTTGGCCGCACAGTATGGGCATCAGGCGGACCGCGTCGTCGCAAGGGCGCGCGAGCACGGTCACTATCAGCCGCTGGAGCCGGAGATGCAGGCTCAGCGGGCCGTGACATGGGCGCGCGACCGTGTCTTTGAGAGATCGGCCGTACAGGACCGCCGTGCCATCCTGGAAACGGCACTGGTGCGCGGTATGGGAGAAACCACCTATGCCCAAGTCCGGCAGGAGTTCGAGCGCCGGATCGAGGCCGGGGAGTTCCGCGAAGTCTCGCACGTTGGTGCTGGCAGACAGTACACAACCGCCGTGATGGTACGCATGGAGCGTGAGATCGTTGGCCGAATGCAGGAAGGCAATCGGCGCGACTACAGCGATCCGATGCTAGTCTCACCGCAAGTGCGCATCGCCACCGAAGACCGCCACCCAGAACTGAATGCTTCGCAGCGCCAGGCGGTAGACGAAATCTTTCTTTCGCGCGAGAAGGTTGTCGGCTTAGATGGCATCGCAGGCGCGGGCAAGACGACCGCGCTCACCGTCATCCGCGAAGGCGCGGAGGCCGAGGGTTACAGGGTGGAGGGTTTCGCGCCAACGTCCCGCGCGGCGCAGACGCTCGGCGAAGCCAGTATGGAGACATCCACGTTGCAGAAGCATCTGGTACATGGACAGGAGCCAGATAGCGGCGAGAAGCGGCTCTATGTACTCGACGAATCCTCGCTGGCATCGACCCGGCAAGTGCATGAGTTTGTGAATCGACTCCATCCGAATGACCGTGTGTTGCTCGTCGGCGACCGGCGGCAACACGAGGCGGTTGAAGCCGGGCGTCCCTTCGCGCAGCTCCAGGACGCCGGTATGAAAACGGTGAAGCTCGAAGAGATCGTGCGCCAGAAAGACCCGGAACTGAAACAGGTAGTCGAGCAGCTTGCACGGGGCGAGGTGCGCGAGGCGATACAGAATCTTGACCGGCAGGGCCGAGTTCATGAGATTCAAGGCCGCGACGAGCGTATCGCCGCTATCGCGAAGGAGTACGCAAAATCACCAGAGAACACGCTGGTGATTTCTCCCGACAATCGCTCTCGCATGGAGATCAACGAGCGCATCCATGCGGAACTGCAGCGGAGTGCCATCGTCAGCAACGAGGAGCAACGCATCAGGACGCTAGTGCCGCGCCAAGACCTCACCGGGGCCGATCGCACATGGGCCCAACGGTATGAGGTGGGCAATGTTCTGCGCTACTCGCGCGCATCGAAGGAGACCGGCATCGGGAAAGGCGTGTACGCGCAGGTGAAGAGCATCGATGCTCCGAAAAACTGGCTGACAGTCGAACTGCAGAACGGCACGGAGCGAACTTACGATCCACGCAGACAGCAGGGGGTTTCGGTCTTCCGCGAGGAGATGCGCAGTTTTTCAGAGGGCGACCGCATCCAATTCACCGCGCCCGCCAACGAGCCAAAAGTTGCCAACCAAGAGTTGGGGACCATCGAGAGCATCGACGGAGACGGTAGGCTGCGCTTGAAAATGGACAGCGGCCGCGCGATCGAACTCGATCCGCGCAAGCACCCGCATCTCGACCACGGCTATGCCATGACCAGCCACTCCAGCCAGGGACAGACTGCCGACCGTGTCCTGATTCACGTGGACGCCGAGTTGGGCGCGAAGGAACTACTCAACAGCCGCATGGCCTACGTTTCCGTCTCACGTGGACGCTATGACGCCCAGATTTATACGAATAATGCACAAACGCTTGGGCAAGAACTCAGCCGCGACGTGTCCCATTCTCCTGCGATTCAGCAAGAGCCAGGAGCGCACAAGATAGAACCACAAACCACGCATACGAATCAGATCAGTCAGGGTTTCGGTCTAGGTCTGTGATGCAGCATTCCCGAATGACATTCCCCGGATAGCAGAGCGTAGCCGAGGCCCGGTCTGTGTCAAGACTCTGCGACCGCGGCACGCGGCGGGCTTCGCCCGGTCTTGACGCAGACCTCAGCGGCCTCGGCTTAGGCTTCATCTATCCGGGGAATGTCAGAAGGAAAGGACTATTCGCAGGCCATGCTTTCCAGATTGCCTGTGTCACCGTACGCTCTCACGTTAACATGTTACCGTACGCTCTCTTTACATATTGTCACCGTCCGGTTACTCTGTGTGTCTAATTGAGGTGCGCATCATGCGTATTCGAACCGCTGCCGATTTGGGGGCTTTTATCCGCGAGCGTCGCACCAAACTCGGGATGGATCAAATTGCCCTAGCCAAGAAAGCAGGGACGAGCCGAAAATGGCTTGTCGAAGTGGAACAAGGGAAACCGCGCGCTGAAATCGGTCTCATCTTGCGCACGCTGAAGAGCCTCGGAGTATCCGTCGACCTGAAAGCGGATTCCTCCCATGAAACCCCATCGACCAGCAACGCAAGAACCCCCGATATCAACAGCGTTCTTGATGCCTTGAAGAAACGGCCATGACGAATCAACTCATCGCCCTTTTGGATGGCCGCGAGGTCGGAACGGTCCACTACAAGAACGCTCGACTTTCGTTCGTCTATACCGATACATGGAGAGCCGATCCCAATGCTTACCCGCTCTCGCTATCGATGCCGTTGGCGTCGGCAGAGCACGGTCATGCGCGGATCGAAGCGTTTCTGTGGGGACTACTACCCGATAATGACCGTGTTCTTGAGAACTGGGGAAGACGCTTTCAAGTTTCTCCTAGGAATGTCTTTCGGCTGATTACACATGTGGGTGAAGACTGCGCAGGTGCTGTTCAGTTTGTCCGTTCGGAACGTCTTGAAGCACTGCAAAAGGAACCGGCTTCCAGAGAAGTCAAATGGCTTGCCGAGGACGAGGTTGCCGAGCGGTTGAAAGCACTGCGCGCAGACCATTCTCAATGGCGTAGTGCTCAAGACACGGGGCAGTTCAGCTTGGCCGGGGCACAACCAAAGACGGCTCTTCTGTTCGAGCGCCAGCGATGGGGTGTGCCGTCTGGTCGAGTTCCAACCACTCACATTCTCAAACCACCGACGGGCGAATGGGATGGCCACGCGGAGAATGAGCATTTTTCGCTGCGTTTGGCCAGAGCTGCCGGACTGATCGTTCCCAACTCCACCGTCCAGCACTTCGGTGACGAGATCGCAATTGTGCTGGAGCGTTACGACCGCGTGCGAAGTGGAGGACACTGGTCACGCATCCATCAAGAGGACATGTGTCAGGCGCTCGGTCTTCATCCGACAAGCAAGTATGAAAGTGATGGCGGACCAGGAGTACGCACGATTGCGGAATTATTGCGTGAACAATCGAGCAATCCCGAAGAAGATGTGCAGTCGTTTGTGGATGCTCTCGCTTTCAATTGGCTTATTGCAGGAACAGATGCCCATGCAAAAAACTATGCACTGCTGTTAGGCGGAAGCGGAGCGGTACGACTCGCTCCGCTCTACGATTTAGCAAGCATTCTGCCGTACCAGACCATCAACCTGCAGAAAGCGAAGCTTGCCATGAAGATCGGCGGAGAATACCGGCTGAGGAATATCGGACTGCGGCATTGGAAAAGATTCGCAACCGATCTGCGATTGGACGAGGCTTGGCTCCTGGAGCGTATCAGAACAATGGGCGCCTCTCTTCCAGATCATGCAACCTCAATCCGAAACGAACTTGAGGCGGAAGGACTGGCACACATAACCATGACCCGGCTGGCACAAAGGCTGAAAGCGCGAGCCGCGTCTTGCCTGCGGCTTGTGCAATAAACTGAATGGAAGCGGCGATGATCTTCTCCCGAAGTAACGAGTGGCTTCATTCCCTGAGATGCGATAGATCTTCTCGCCAACACGCGCGGTCAATTCTGGAGTATCGACCCCGATCTCCATCTTGTTGATGTCGTCGCCGAGTGTCGTGAGTGCGAGGATTCTTGAGCTGCATCCCAACGCTCTACAAAGCCCCAGGAAGAAACAGGATCAAGAGTGCGCCCCTGAAGCCCGCTCTGCGTGCCACGAAATCTCGTAACCACGAGGCCGCAGCGAACTGAACCACGAAACTTCGTTGTTTGTTCCCAAAGCAATTTCCACTATCCCTCTCTAAGTCCTTAGAAATCACTAGCAGCACTTGATCGTTCTATTTCCCTTGAATGGTCCTGCTCCTGCTTTAGCAAAGATGTCTAAAGGAAATTCCGGCTTAAATCTGGAAACTTCAAACAGAAGGAAACTATCGTGAACTTAAAAAGCTTAGCCCTCTCCCTTGGCGTGGCCGTGATGTTTTGCATGTCTGCTGCCTTCGCTCAAACCTACAACTTTCAAACCCTGAACTATCCGGGCGACACGTTTACCCAGTTGCTCGGCATCAACAACTCCGGGGACATTGCTGGCTACCACGGAGCGGCCCCCAACAAGGGATTCACTTACTCGACCAAGAACGCCGCCTTCACAGATGAAAACTACGGTGGCTCACAGCAGACCCAGGTCATTGGCATCAACAACGAGCCTTTCAAGACCTCCGGGTTCTACATCTTGCATGGAAAAACGTTCGGATTTACCGACTACAACGGCACCTTCACCAGCGTGGCCTATCCGAAGAAGCCGTTCAACCAGCTCCTCAGCCAGAACGATTACGGCCAGGCGGCGGGGTACTACAGCACGACGGGAAGCGGCAGCGGTCCCGATACCGCCTATGTCTACGACGAGGACGGCGGTGTGTTCGAGACTTTCGAAATTCCCGACTCTACCAGTGCGCAGGCCACCGGCATCAACAACTCCGACAACGTCTGCGGATTCTACCTGGACGCCTCTAGCAACAGTCACGGCTGGGTGCAGATTCAGGGACATTTCACGATCCTCAACTATCCCGGCGCCCTTCAGACGTCGGCCTCCGGCTTGAATAACAAAGGCCTCGTAGTTGGCTTCTGGGTCGACGCGTCGGTCAACACTCACGGTTTCGTGTACGACACCGCCAGCAGCACATTCACGTCGGTCGACGATCCGAACGGAGTCGGCGAGACGATCGTGAATGGAGTTAACGACAACGGCGATCTCGTTGGTTTCTACGGCCCGGGAAATTGCAATAGCAGCCAGTGCAGCGGCTTCGTCGCGACCCCGGCGGAGTGACGTTCTTGATGCAACACCAGATTTAGAAACAAACATTCAGCAACACCATTCAAAGGAGAACCACCATGAAATCCACGAACACCATCGCCCGTATCGCCCTAACGCTGCTGTGCCTTGCTGCTTTTGCATCGGCCAGCTTCGCCGCCACCAAACCTCTTTCTGAGCCCTTCGGACTTGCCCTCGATTCCAAGGGCGACCTGTACGTCGCTAACTTCGGCGGGGGAGAGGTACTTGTCTATAACCCTGCGTATAACCAAATCGCCTCGAAAACGATTTCCAATTCGCTCACTTCGCCGACCGGTGTGGCGCTCGACATTAACGGAAACGTGTATGTTTCCGACTTCAGCAGCAGCGCCGTAAACCAGTATTCACCTGCCGGAAAGCTGGAACAGCAACTTACCAGCGCCAACGGCATCAGCGACCCAGTCGCCGTCGCAATCGACGGTGTCGGCGATTTGTTTGTCAACAATGGCTTCTTGAACGTAAGTCTCTACGCACCGCTGTTGGGTAACCAACTCGAACAGAGCCAGAGTGCTGGCGCTCTTGGCGTCACCACCGTCTACGGAATCGCAACCCGCGGAGGGGTTTGGGCTCTCGGAACCGACCAGGGTTTTAAGCAGACTCCGCTAGACATATTTTTCATAGATGGCGGTACGAATCCGCCCGTGGCAGGCACAACCGGATCCGCCGTAGCCTTTGATGGGTCGGGGAACATCTACTCTGCCAATCTTGACGGCACACTCGACTTTTACAGCCCTCCCACGCAAGCGCTGGTGCAGTTCAAGGACCTGGGTTACGCAGCCCGAGGAATGGTTGTGGATGCCGTACGCGGTCGCATCTACATCTCCAATTTTGATGGCAACCAGATCCAGGTCTACAACACTGGCGGAGTACTTCTGAAGACCATTGAGTAAACGGTCCGCTTGCGCTCTGTTCACGTCTGTACGTGACCATCACACTGCGGGTACCCACTCATTCGCGCTTTCTTTGCGAGTGAGTGGGTTTCAACACCGCCAGTCCACCAAGTTTTCATTTCGGGGACAGTCGAGGGAGTCAAGGCTTTCATGAAGGAATCGTCCCAAATTAAGCAGCAGATTCAGAAAAACAAATTCAGCAACACCATTCAAGGAGAACCACCATGAAATCCACGAACACCATCGGCCGTATCGCCGCCACTCTGCTGTGCCTTGTCGTTTTCGCATCGGCCAGCTTCGCCGCCACCAATCCACTGAGTTATCCACAAGGCCTCGCGGTCGACGCTAAAGGCAACCTCTACGTCGCCAATAACGACGCCAACAATATTCTGATTTTTAGCCCCGGCTACGCCCTGCAGAAGTCCGATACGATTACGCAAAACATCAACTTCCCCACCGCCGTTGCCATCGACCCCTTGGGCAATCTGTGGGTCGCCAATGCTGGACCGAGCAACGGCGGCACTTACGGCAGCATCGCCGAGTACATCGGCCGACAGCAATATCTCCCCGCGACGATCACCAACGGTATCGTCAGCCCTTTGGCGATGGCAATTGACGGAATCGGCGACGTTTGGGTCGAGAACGACTTCAACAGCATTACCGTCTATGCTTCACCGTCTCCAGCCTTTCCGCCAAACGCCCTGGCGCAAACTCTTTTTGTGAATCCGCCAGTGTTTGGGCTTGCGGTTGCCGAGGACGTTTTTGCCTACGGCAACAACAACGGCACCCTTCTCGTGGCGTTAGAGCCAGTCTTGGCCAGCAATGACCAAAAAGGCGAGGGATTTTCCACTCTCACTGGCGTTGCGTTAGCTAGCGCTCCCGGAGGCAACTTCTACGTCGGCAACTCCGATGGCACCGTGGATCTCGTGGCGGTCAATGGAAGCGTCTCCGAATTTCTTACCTTGCCCTTCGTTCCCAGCGGCATCGCCGTCGACAACGTGCGCGGACGCGTTTACATCTCCAATGCCCCAGGGAACTCGATTTCCGTCTACAGCACGGCGGGTACGCTCTTGCACACGATTGAATAGGCCAAGTTCTTGCGGTCGGTGGAGAGGCCTTCCTCTCCGCCGGTTTTTTCAACTCGGACCGCCGAGGCAACCGGACTCCTTAGGAGGGAATCGTTCCCGAAGTGAGCGCCAGATGCGGAAACAAAAATTCAGCAGCACCATTCCAGGAGAACCACCATGAAATCCACGAACACCATCGCCCGGATCGCCTCCACTCTGATGTACCTAGCCGTTTTCGCATCGGCCAGTTTCGCCGCCACCAACCCATTGAGCTACCCACAAGGCCTTGCGGTCGACGCTAAAGGCAACCTTTACGTGGCTAATTCCGCCGCCAACAATATTCTGGTTTTTAGCCCGGCCTACGTTCTGCAAAAGTCTGAAACCATTACGCAAAACATCAGCTTTCCCACCGCTGTTGCCTTTGACCCCTTGGGCAATCTGTGGGTCGCCAATGCCGAACCCAGCAATGGCGGCGCCTCCGGCAGCATCGCCGAGTACATCGGCGGCAAGCAAAATACGAACGCGACCATCACCGCTTTTATCGAGAACCCCTTAGCGATGACCATTGACGCGATCGACAACATTTGGGTTGTGAATAACCTCACCAACATTTTGGTCTTTTCTTCGACGTCTGCCTACGCCCCGCCAGCCGCCCTGCTACAACTCATTACACCGACTCCTCCTGTCTATGGAGTCGCGATTGCCGCAAGCGATGTTGTTGCCTGGGGTAGCAACAGCGGCCTCTTCCTGGGACCGGAGGCTCTCCCTTCGGGCGCCATCGAGAACCCCGCTGCTTTCCCAACCCTAACTGGCTTTGCCCTGGCCAGTGCCGCCGGAGGCAACCTCTACGTCGCTAACGGGGACGGCAGCATAGATATCATCACAACCACTCCAGCCGCTGACCCCTTTCTCAAGCTATCCTTCGTTCCCTCCGGCATGGCGGTGGACAAGGTGCGCGGGCGGCTCTACATCTCCAACAGCGGCGGGAACTCGATATTGGTCTACAGCACTGCGGGTACGCTCTTGCACACGATCCAATAACGCCGGCTTTCCGTGGGTGACCACTCATTCGCGTTTTTGTTTTTCCGGAAGGAATCGTTCCGAGGTAAGCACGAGTCAGAAACAAAACTTCAGCAACACCATTCAAGTCGGAGTAGGGACCATGATCGCTCATGACCCCCTCCACAGATCCGGACGAGCGGAGTTACCGCATCCGGCTCCCACCTTGGGTGAAGACGCCCAGGCGCACGAGAGGATAAGGATGACA